>ENA-ORLY01001672-ORLY01001672.1-human-gut-metagenome-genome-assembly--contig:-NODE-1672-length-25122-cov-5.513955_pt1 | contig 25122 bp, 22 predicted proteins | sample MGYA00243071_ERZ508832 | MGnify/ENA primary metagenome ERZ508832 (study PRJEB26277, sample SAMN04329777) | human gut metagenome | biome: human-associated habitat | host: Homo sapiens | place: USA... | reverse complement strand
CCCCCCGCCCCCCCCCCGCCCCCCCCCCCCCCCCCCCCCCCCATTTCTACGGTCTCTCGTCCCGCAGCGCCTCGTTGTGCATAGCGGGTGAACCCCGCGACGCGGTCGTGGTCAGCGGAACCGTCCCCCACTCCCCGAGCGCACAAGCCGACATCCGGCCGTTCGATGTCATCCTGTCCGTCAACGGCACCCCTGTGGAAACCCAGGAATCCCTGTCCGGTTTACTGCGCAGCGCACCGCGCGCCGAATTCCAGATCCGAAGGCTCGGCAACCAGCAGCTCGACATTACGGTCGAAGGCATTCCCTGCGATTGCGCACGCATAGCAGCCGAAGCCTCCTGGGCCAAATTGGGCAGTGCGGGCAAATCCACCCGCTACTCCACTCGCAAGACGTTAAACATCGAGCCCATAGAGGTCTACTCCGACCCGGAAACGGACCTCTACGGCTACGCTACCTACGATTTCGAATACACGGACCGGAACACGCTCCAGCAGAAAGAGGCGGCAGCGGCGCTCGTTCCCCTGCTCCAGAAGAAAAACCTGCGCCGCGACCGCGAGAACCCCGACATCCTGATCTTTCTGGAGTTCTACTCCGACCGCAGGGACCAATACGTTCCTCCGACCGAACAGCTCGTCACCCGCTATCGCTACGGATGGAGCTACGGAGACGGGTGGAGAACCCGCAATACATCGAAAGCGAAACCGCAGGCAACTACACCCGCACCGAATACCTCTCCCGGCTCACCATCACCATGTTCGATGCCGAAAAGGCCCGCCTCGGCAGCAAAACCCCGCCCGTGATCTGGTCCGCCGGCTACGACGTACTTTACGAAAAACGCGCCGTGCTGAAAGATTTCATGCGCAATATCGGCGGAGCGATGCTGACATGCTTTCCGGTAAAAAACGTCGACCGGACCGAACATTGCACCTACTGGCATACGGGCATCGTGTTCGACAGGGCCGTCGCAGGCCGCGTGGCGGCCGTATTTCCCGGCAGCCCGGCAGAGCAGGCCGGCATCCGGGCCGGAGAGCGGCTCACAAGCTACGAACCGTCGCCCGCCGGATTCGACGGCTTGAGAAATTCGTTCGACCGCGTGGCCGACGGACTGACAAAAATCCTCACACGCCATTCAAATTACGCCGACTTCCAGCTGACGCGCACCAGCGGCACGCAATATACCGACAAGGACGGGACTGGAGGCGGTCCCGTGAAAATACGCACCATCGTGGGCATGTATTTTTCCGCCGCCCGGAGCGAGGCGTATGAAAAACACGGCAACCGGATCGAGTTTTCGGTGAAAGACACAGCCGGAAAAAAACGCAAAGTCTCTCTGACGCCGATCCGGACCACATTCACGGAGTACGTCTGGTAGCGGAGCGTCGCTCGGATCAGAGCCGGGAACAGGCAATAGCGCCTGTTTCCGGTTTTTTAATGCCGAAAGCCCCCGGGAATGCAGTTTGACATTTACCCAAACCGGCTCAACTATTGCGCAATTCGAGAAAAGATGTTATCTTTGTAAGATTTAGAACCCGAACCGAGAAAACAATAAACGCATTATGGATATAGTTGCAAGTATAATCAAAGCCCTCTTCGGCTCGAAAGCCGACAAGGACCGCAAACAGATCGAGCCTTATCTGGAGAAGATCAAGGCCGTCTACCCCTCGATCGAGAAACTCACCAACGACGAGCTGCGCGCGCACAGCGAAGCGCTGAAAAAGCAGATCGCCGACTTCATCGCCGCGGACGAGGCCCGCATCGTCGAGCTGAAAGCCACGCTCGAAAAGCCCGAAACGCAGCTCGAAGAGAAGGAGAAAATTTCGAAGGAGATCGACGAAACGACCAAGCGCATCGACGAGAAAATCGAGGAGGTGCTCGACAAGATCCTTCCCGAGGCATTCGCCATTATGAAGGACACGGCGCGCCGTTTCGCACAGAACGAGACGGTCGTGGTGACGGCAAACGACTTCGACCGCAACCTGGCGGCGACGAAGGATTTCGTCACCATCGAGGGCGACAAGGCCGTTTACGCGACACACTGGCTCGCCGGCGGCAACGACACGAAATGGGACATGATCCACTACGACGTGCAGCTGTTCGGCGGCGTGGTGCTCCACCAGGGCAAGATCGCCGAGATGGCGACGGGCGAGGGCAAGACCCTCGTGGCTACGCTTCCCGTATTCCTCAACGCGCTGGCCAAGAAGGGCGTGCACATGGTGACGGTGAACAACTACCTCGCCAAGCGCGACTCCGAGTGGATGGGCCCGATGTACCAGTTCCACGGACTGTCGGTGGCCTGCATCGACGACACGCAGCCCAACTCCGACGCCCGCCGCGAGGCTTACATGGCCGACATCACGTTCGGAACCAACAACGAATACGGCTTCGACTACCTGCGCGACAACATGGCTTCGTCGCCCAAGGACCTCGTGCAGCGCAAGCACCATTTCGCCATCGTCGACGAGGTCGACTCCGTGCTGATCGACGACGCCCGGACGCCGCTCATCATCTCGGGACCCGTGCCCAAGGGCGACGACCAGATGTTCGAGCAGTACCGCCCGGCCATCGAAAGCCTCTACAACCTGCAAAAGAACCTCGTGACGGCCCTGCTGGCCGAGGCGCGCCAGCTGATCTCGGAGGGCAAGAACGACGAGGGCGGCGTGAAGCTCTACCGCGCCCACAAGGGTCTGCCGAAGTACAAACCGCTGATCAAATACCTCTCGGAACAGGGCGTCAAGGCGCTGATGCAGAAGACCGAGAACACCTACATGCAGGACAACAACCGCCGCATGCCCGAGATCACCGACGACCTCTACTTCGTCATCGACGAGAAACTCAACTCGGTGGAACTCACGGACAAGGGCCACGAGGCGCTGTCGAAATACTTCAACGAAGACGGATTCTTCGTGATGCCCGACATCGGCGCCGAAGTCGCAGAACTGGAGAAAAGCAGCCTGACGCCCGAGGAGAAGGCGCAGAAACGCGACGAGGTGATCAACGACTACTCGATCAAGTCGGAGCGCGTGCACACGGTGATCCAGCTGCTGAAAGCCTTCGCCATGTTCGAAAAGGACATCGAGTATGTGGTGATGGACAACAAGGTGAAGATCGTCGACGAGCAGACGGGCCGTATCCTCGAAGGACGCCGCTACTCGGACGGACTCCACCAGGCCATCGAGGCCAAGGAGCACGTGAAGGTCGAGGCCGCGACGCAGACCTTCGCCACCATCACGTTGCAGAACTACTTCCGCATGTACCACAAGCTGGGCGGCATGACCGGTACGGCCGAGACGGAGGCGTCGGAGTTCTGGAGCATCTACAAACTGGACGTCGTGGTGATCCCGACCAACCGCAAGGTGGTCCGCGACGACCGTCAGGACCTGATCTACAAAACCAAGCGCGAGAAATACAACGCCGTGATCGAGGAGATCGTCAAACTCGTCGAGGCGGGACGTCCGGTGCTGGTCGGCACCACGTCGGTCGAGATCTCGGAGCTGTTGAGCCGCATGCTCAAACTGCGCGGCATCAGGCACAACGTGCTGAACGCCAAGCAGCACGCGCTGGAGGCGCAGGTCGTGGCCGAGGCAGGACGCTCGGGACAGGTGACCATCGCGACCAACATGGCCGGCCGCGGTACCGACATCAAGCTGACGCCCGAGGTTAAGGCCGCGGGAGGTCTGGCGATCATCGGCACGGAGCGTCACGAGAGCCGCCGCGTCGACCGCCAGCTGCGCGGACGCGCCGGACGTCAGGGCGACCCCGGATCGTCGCAGTTCTTCGTATCGCTCGAAGACGACCTGATGCGTCTGTTCGGTTCGGGCCGCATCGCTTCGATGATGGACCGCATGGGTCTGAAGGAGGGCGAGGTGATTCAGGCCGGCATGATGACCAAGGCCATCGAGCGCGCCCAGAAGAAGGTCGAGGAGAACAACTTCGGCATCCGCAAGCGACTGCTGGAATACGACGACGTGATGAACTCGCAGCGCGAGGTGATCTACACCCGCCGCCGCCACGCACTCTACGGCGAGCGCATCGAGATCGACCTGAACAACATCATGTACGACTACGCCGACAACTTCGTGGAGGAGAACCGCGGCATCGAATTCGAGGATTTCCGCATGGAGCTGATCCGCGAGGTGGCCGTGGAGCCGCAGATCGACGAGGCGACGTACAAGGACGCGAAACCCGGCGAACTGGTCGAGGCGATCGTCAAGGCCCTCAAGGAGGCCTACGCACGCCGCGCGAAGGCCGTGGCCGACACGGTGCGTCCGGTCATGGAGCGCATCTACGAGGACCGCAAGGACCAGCTGGATTCGAACATCTACTTCCCGCTGACGGACGGACACCTGGGCTACAACGTGCCGGTCAACCTGCGGAAATGCCAGAGCTCGGACGGCGCGGAGATTTACAAGGTATTCTCGAAAGTGGTGATGTTCACCACCATCGACGACGCATGGCGCGAACACCTGCGCGAGATGGACGACCTGCGCCAGAGCGTGCAGAACGCCACCTACGAGCAGAAAGACCCGCTGCTGATCTACAAGTTCGAGTCCTTCGGACTGTTCTCGAAAATGATCATCAAGGTCAACCGCGACGTGCTGGCCATCCTGAACAAGGCCTATATTCCCGTGCGCGACCAGAACGCCGAAGCGGTGCAGCGCCAGCAGCAGGAGCGCGCCAAGGTCGACGTCAACAAGTTGCAGGCTTCGCGCATGCAGGCCGCGGCCCAGGCCGGACAGGAGGAGCGGCAGAAACCCATGCCCCTGCACGCCGAAAAGAAGGCCGGACGCAACGATCCGTGTCCCTGCGGATCGGGCAAGAAGTATAAGAACTGTCACGGTAAAGGCCTGTAAGCCTTTACCGTGACAGTTCCGATTCATAATTTAGAACCAGAATTCAAAATTATGGGTTACCTGGAGGAGAAGCAACGCCAGCTGGACATGCGCTACCTGCGCATGGCGAGTATCTGGGCCGAAAATTCATACTGCGTACGCCGCAAGGTCGGGGCGCTGATCGTCAAGGACAAGATGATCATTTCGGACGGCTACAACGGCACGCCGTCGGGTTTCGAGAACGTCTGCGAGGACGACGAGGGCCACACCAAACCCTATGTGCTCCACGCCGAGGCCAACGCCATCACCAAGGTCGCCAAATCGGCCAACAACTGCGACGGATCGACGCTCTACATCACCGCCGCACCCTGCATCGAATGTTCGAAACTGATCATTCAGGCAGGGATCAGGCGGGTGGTTTACTCGGAGGATTACCGTTCGGAAGAGGGGCTGAACCTGTTGCGCCGCGTGGGAATCGAGTGCGTACAGTACGAGTTGAACGAAAAATGACGGTCCGATGAAAAAGATCCTTTTCCTGCTCGCAGCGCTGGCGTACGCCGGACTCGGTTCGGCGCAGAGCATCGAGGCCGACACCCTGCCGACGCTGCCGCCCCATGTCTACTGCGAGATCACGGCCCACCACCTGCCCACGCACCGCAACAACGGCGTGCTGTTCGATTTCGGGCAGAAGACCGAAGTCCTGAAATACAACTACCTGACAGACGCCGCAGGCAACAGACTGCTCTTCAATTCGGGGATAGAGGCGCTCAACTACATGGTGTGCCGCGGATGGGAACTCGTGCAGGCCTACACCTCGGGCGAGGAAAACAGCCTCACCCACTACCTGCTGCGCATCGCCCCGGCCCGGCTGACCGCGGAACAGCGCACAGCGCTGCTCACCCCGCTCCAAGGGGAGAATCCGAAACCCGGAAAAAAACGATAAGACAAAGAGAACCCTCCGGGGTTCTTTCTCTTTTCCGGGAAGATTTGCTTTTCCGGCATTCCTTTCGTATATTCGGTGTGTGAAACCCTGAAAATCAAACCGCCATGAAACGTATCGTCATCGTGGGCGCCACATCGGGCATCGGACTCGAAGTCGCCCGGCTCTGCATCCGCGCAGGATGGCGGGTCGGAGCCGCCGGACGCCGCAAGGAGGCCCTCGAAGCCCTCCGCTCCGAAGCCCCCGGCCAGGTCGAGACCGAGACCATCGACATCACCCGCGACGACGCTCCCGAACGCCTTGCCCGGCTCGTCGAACGGCTGGGCGGCATGGAGATCTATTTCCACGCCTCGGGCATCGGCAGCCGCAACACCGCGCTGCGTCCCGACATCGAACTGAACACCCTGCGCACCAACGGCGAAGGGTTCGTCAGGATGGTCACGGCCGCTTTCGGCCACTTCCGCAGCCACGGCGGCGGACGGATCGCCGTCATCAGCTCGATCGCCGGCACGAAAGGTCTCGGATCGGCCCCGGCCTATTCGGCGACCAAGCGGATGCAGAACACCTACATCGACGCGCTGGCACAGCTTTCCCGCATGGAAAACTGCGGCATCCGCTTTACGGACATCCGCCCGGGATTCGTCGCCACGCCGCTGCTCTCCGGCGACGGCCGCTACCCGATGCTGATGCGCACGGAAAAGGTCGCGGCACGCATCATGCACGTACTGCGGCATCCCCGCCGTCGTGTGGTCATCGACCGCCGCTACGCCCTCATGGTCTTCTTCTGGAAGCTGATTCCGGAGTGGCTCTGGGAGCGGCTGAACATACGCAAGGACGACTGACCAGACAAGGCCCCGCAGAAAGATTTCCGCGGGGTTTTTCTTCGCAGGGGCGAAAAAATCACTACATTTGTTCCGCATGGCACGACAGCGACATACCCCCAAAGGGCGGCTTCTGATAACGGGAACGGTTCTGCTGATCCTGCTCGTGGCGGGCATCCTGACCGCCGGACGCACGATCAACGGCGTGGCCGTGCAGATGAGCGGCCGTATCGTCAGGCATATCAGCGAATACCATTACAGACTGTTACAGGTCGAGTTCGAGCGTTCGGAGGGGGTGCTGGACGCCTCGGTGCAATTCATGCGCGAGCGCACCGCGCCGACGGACGCCGAACTGCACGTGCTCGCGGCGACGCTGATGCGGATGGACCCCAAAGCCGGGTGCGTCTGGTTCGCTGAAGCCGGGGGCCGCACGATCCGCAGCTACCCGCGCGGAAAAACACCCCGCACCACGGAGGCAGCCGGAGATTTCCGGCAGCGGCTCATCGCCGCAACGGACGGCGACTCGGTGCGCAGCCATGTGACCGGTTCGGGACGGATTCAGGTCTGGAGCATGGCCTGCCCGGTGACGGACCGCACGGGCCGCAGGCATATATGCGGCATTGATTTTCCGCTGCCCGAAATCTATACCTGCATGACGCAGAGTCCGGCCAGCAGCGGATACGCCACGCTGTTCGATCCCGAAGGGGTGATCGTCTACCATCCCGACAGCCTCAAACTGGGCCGTCCGGCGAGCGACTCGACGGGACTGGCGGCATTCCGGAAGGTCGCAGCCACCGGACAGAGCGTCACCGTTCATGCGATCTCGGACTATCTCAACATCGACGAGGAGCGCATCTACTACCCCATTCAGCTGGGCGGACGCCGCTGGGTGGCGGGCATCGGCATCCCGCGGCTGGTCATCGAGCAGGAGATCGACGATTTTCACTTCTACACGGTTTTCGCCGCCGTGATCTCGGTGCTGTTCTTCGCCGTGCTGCTCGTCCTGGCACAACGCCGCTGGCGCCGCGAATACGATCTGCGCCGCCATTCGGAACGGGAGTCGGCACAGCTCCACCTGCAACAGCTGCTGGAGCAGATCGACCCCCACTTCCTGTTCAACTCGCTCAATTCGCTCTACGCGCTGATCCGCTGCAACCCCGATCAGGCCCGGGAGTTCACGCTAACCCTCTCGCGCGTCTACCGCCGGGTGCTGGAACGCCGCAAGCAGATACTCTCGACGCTCGCCGAGGAGATCGACTTCACGTGGCAGTACTACACGCTTCAGAAAATCCGCTTCGACGACCGCATCGAACTCACCTCGGCCATCGACCCCGCGCTGCGCAACTGGCGGATTCCCTCGATGAGCCTCCAGACGCTGGTCGAGAATGCCGTGAAGCACAACAGCATCACGGGCGGCAACCCGCTGCACATCCGCATCCGCACCGAGGGCGAAAGCTTCCTGATCGAGAACAACTACACGCCGCGCAGCGACGGCGACAAGGAGTCGCTCGGCATGGGACTGGAACGAATCCGCTCGGTATATCGGTTCTACACCGAAGAGAACATCTCGATTTCGGTCGGCGACGGAACCTTCCGGTGCCGTCTGCCGCTGCTGCCGCCCGAAAAGTAATCCGCCTGATTGAGGCATTCACTCCCCCGATCCGGGCATTCGCCCCCGATCGTTTTTCCGGTAAACATTTAAATTTTATTATTGCATCCTGCGGATTTTACCGATTCGCGCGATAACTGCAATAATAAACGATGAACAAGAGACGATTGATCGGGAGCATGCTTGCGCTGGCGACGCTCCTCCTGCTGACGGCCCCGACGGCCGAAGCGAAGGGCAAGCCGGGCCGCAAGTCGAAGAAAACCGAAGCCGCGGCCGAGAAGGCCGACACGACCCAAAAAGAGAAGAAAGGGTACGAAGAACTGCTGAAAGGCGCCGTGACCGACAAGGGCATGTTCGACGTGCACCGCAAGGGAACCGACTTCCTGTTCGAGATTCCCGACTCGCTGATGGGCCGCGACATACTGATCGTCAACAAGATTTCGGGCGTTCCCTACACCCTGAACGACACGGGCGTCAACAAAGGCATGGGCTACGGCGAGAAGATCGTGCGTTTCCGCAAGGACACCCTTTATAAAAAGGTATGGGTCATGACCTACGACCCGCGCATCACCTCGCCCGAAGGCGACCGCATCACCCGCTCTGTAAGGGACAACTACCGCGAAACGGCGATCGAGCAATTCCCGATCGATGCCTACGGCAAGGATTCGGCATCGGTGGTCATCAAGGTCAACAAGGTCTTCGACGGCAGCGAAAAGAGTTTCAACAACGTTTTCGGCTCCATCGGACTGCCCGGTTCGCCCAAGAAGGACCTTTCGAAGATCGAATCCGTCAAGTCGTTCCCCGAAAACATCATCGTCAAATCGCTCCTCTCGACCTCGCACACCGAGGAGGGCACGACGATCCCTCTGACCGTGGAGATCACCTCGAACCTGGTGCTGCTCGCCAGGGAGCCGATGCGACCGCGGTTCTCCGACGACCGCGTGGGCTATTTCGAGATCGGGCACCTCTACTTCAACGACGAACAGCAGAAGGCCGAGGAACGCGCGTTCATCAACCGCTGGCGGCTGGAGCCGAAACCCGAGGACGTGGAGCGTTACAAGAAAGGCGAACTGGTCGAACCGCAGAAGCCGATCGAGTTGTGGATCGACCCGGCGACCCCGCCCGTATGGATTCCCTACATCAAGAAAGGCATCGTCGAGTGGCAGGAGGCCTTCGAGGCCGCAGGCTTCAAGAACGCCATCGTAGCACGGGAGGTCACCCCCGACGACCGGGAGTTCGACATCGACGACGTGCGCTACTCGGTGGTGACCTACGCCGCCTCGGAGATGGCCAACGCCATGGGCCCTTCGGTGATCGACCCCCGGAGCGGCGAGATCATCGAGGCCGACATCATCTGGTGGCACAACGTGATGAGCATTCTCCACGCCTGGATCCGCCTCCAGACCGGCGCCGTGGACCCCGCAGCGCGCGGCAACACGCTGCCGACGGAGGTGATGGGCAATGCCGTGCGCTTCGTCTCGTCGCACGAGCTGGGGCACAGCCTCGGACTGAAGCACAATTTCGGGGCTTCGTACTCCGTGCCGGTGGATTCGCTCCGCTCGAAGAGCTACACCGCAACGAACGGGACGGCCAGTTCGATCATGGACTACGCCCGCTTCAACTACGTAGCCCAGCCCGAGGACGGCATCACGCAACTGACGCCCAAGATCGGAACCTACGACAAACACGCCATCAACTGGGGCTACCGCTGGCTCGACGTGAAGGACCCGCACGAGGAGCTGCCGACGCTCAACGCCTGGCTGCGCGAGCACGAGAACGATCCCGAATACTGGTACGGCGAACAGTCGCGCGAAGGCATCGACCCCCGGTCACAGTCGGAAGACTTGAGCAACGACGCCGTGCTGGCCAGCACATACGGCCTGAAAAACCTCCGGCGCATCATTCCCCACGTGACGGACTGGACCTCGGAGGAGGGCAAACTGCAATACGAAGGCGGCCGGCTGCTGATGGCCATCGTCTTCCAGTGGCTGGCCTATGCCGACCATGTGAAGACCAATGTCGGCGGTTTCTACCTCAACAACGTCGTGGCGGGACACGACATCGACCGTTACGTGCCGGTTCCGGCCGACTACCAGCGCAAGAGCGTCAAATACCTCATCGACGAGGTGTTCACCACCCCCGAATGGCTGTTCGGCGCCAAGGCGTGGGACAAGGCCTATGCGCAGCGATCGTCGCCCGTGGGACAGATGGAATACGCCCCCTACAACTTCGCGCGCGAACTCCAGTACAAGACCTACTACGAACTGCTGGCCGACCAGCGGCTGGTCCGCATGTACGAGGTCGAAGCGCGGCAGGGGCGCGGGGCGAAGACCTACACGCCCGAGCAGATGATGGACGACATCACGCGCGCCGTCTTCATCCGCCCCGGAGGCCGCTCGCTCTCGATCTGGGAACGGATGAGCCAGAAGAACTACGTCGACGCGCTGATCGTCTCGTCGAACCTGACGATGGTGAAGACCACCAAGCTGGGATCGACGCTCCGCGATCACGCGCACGACGGGCGCGGATGCACCTGCTCGCTGATGCAGGACGCTCCCGAGCTGAGCCTCGAACCGCTGCCGAGACCCGAGGAGATCGGCTTGCGCACGGCGCGCAACTACGACATGATGCAGCGCGTGAGCGAAACCACGTCGGCCAAACGGGCTGAAATGCGAAGGCTGCTGACCGTCGTGCAGGGCCGCTTCCAAAGCGGCGACCAGGCGACCCGGAACCATTACCGCGATCTCGAATTGAGGCTGAAAGAAGCCTTGCGAATGTTATAAACCAAAACGCTGCAAAAGCCGTCTTCCACCCCGGAAAGACGGCTTTGCGGCAACTGAAAGGGCTGTTAAAGAGGTTACGATCTCGAAGCAATATCAGAAAAACAGATTCGATTTAACAGAAAAACAACTCAAACACATCTATATTTGTAATATGAAAAAATTCCTTACGCTATTCGTTCTGGTCTGTCCCCTGCTGGCGCTGGCGCAGCAGACCCGGCAGATCACGGGCCAGGTGCTCGACCGCGCCGACGGAGCGCCGCTCGTGGGAGCAACCGTCTTCATCGCGCCCGAGGAGACCCAGGCCAAAGACTACAATCCGCAGGGAACAATCGCCTACGAGCAGGGACGCTTCGCCTTCAAACTGCCCGCAAGCGTCCGGAAAGTCGTGGTCAGCTACCTCGGCTACGAAGCCCGGACCCTCGATATTTCGGGCAAGAGCGATTTCACGATCTACCTCTCGGCGTCGGACAACAAGGTGGACGCCGTGGTGGTGACCGGATACCAGCGCATCGAGAAACGCAAACTGACCTCGTCGATCTCTTCTGTCAAGATGTCGGACATCGCGCGGGACGGCGTGGCGAGCGTCGACGAAATGCTCTCCGGCTCGATCGCCGGTCTCGTGTCGACCCCCACCTCGGGCGGACCGGGCGCGGCCAGCAAGATCAAGATCCGAAGCACCGTGACGCTGAACGGCAACACCGACCCGCTGTGGGTGCTCGACGGCATGCCGCTCGAAGGCAACGACATTCCGAAGGACTGGTCGTCGAAGGAGAGCGTCGACAACCTCTACAACATGTCGATCGCGGGACTCAACCCGTGGGACATCGAGGACATCACCGTACTGAAAGACGCCGCTGCGACGGCCATTTACGGCGCCCGCGCGGCGAACGGCGTCATCATCATCACCACCAAGAAAGGCCTCCGCAACCAGGCGATGCGCGTCAACGTCTCGGCATCGCTGTTCGTGACCGACCGTCCCGACCTCTCGCGCCTCAACCTGATGAACGCCTCGCAGAAGGTCGATCTGGAGCTGGGGCTGGCGGCGAACGCCCGACTCAACTACCTGCCGGGCATGGGCGGCGTAGCCCGCATCCTGGACAAGGCCGGGGAGCGCCCGGCGCTCGTCAACGGCGGAAGCCTCGCATCGCTCTCCCCCGAGACGCAGAGCGCGATCGGCGCCCTGCGCCGCAACGGCACCGACTGGGGCCGCGAAATCTACCGGACTGCGCTCAACCAGCAGTACAGCGTCAGCATTTCGGGCGGCAGCGGCAAGACCGGCTACTACTTCTCGGGCGGCTACTACAACGAGCAGGGAACGACCGTCGGAACGGGATTCGAGCGTCTGAACCTCACGATGAAGACCGACTACGACCTGCTGCAGAACCTGCGCTTCGGAGCCTCGGTGTTCGTGGGGCAGAACAAGAACGACTCCTACCTCTCCGACACGGACGTGTTCACCAACCCGTCGCGCTACACCCGCACGGTGAACCCCTACCTCAACGCCTACAATCCCGACGGCAGCTACGCGTACGACCCCGACATGACGGTCAATACGGGCAACACCGACGTGCTCGACTTCAACTTCCTGGAGGAACGCGCCCGCACGGAGTACACGCTCAAGACCCGTTCGATCAAGACGATTTTCGACCTGGATTACCGTCCGGTGAAGGGATTGAAACTCTACACGCAGTTCGGCCTGCAGGTCGACAACTCCGCGACCGAGAAAATGGCGCAGGAAAACACCTACTTCACCCGCAAGTATCAGCTCAAATCAATGGTGGATCAGGTAGTGCGCCTGCCGAAAGGCGGCGTAATCCAGAACTGGAACGGCGACCTCTCGCAGTACAACTGGAAAGCGCAGGCCGAATATGCGGGCACGTTCGGCGGAAAGCATGAACTGGACCTGATGGCCGGTCTGGAGATGCGCGGCGTAACCAACACGACCGTACACACCAAGGGATTCGGATACGACCACAAAACGATGACGACCAAACCGATCAACGTACCCGAAGACAGCGACCTGCTGGACGACGAGAGTTTCAGGCAGTATACGAAAAGCTTCTACGAAAACCGCTACATGTCGTACTTCTTCACAGGGTCGTACACCTACGACAACCGCTACACCGTTTTCGGTTCGATGCGCTACGACGGCACGAACCTCTTCGGCGTGGACCCCAAATACAAGTTCAACCCGATGTGGTCCATCTCGGGCGCATGGAGCATCAACCGCGAACGGTTCCTGCGCGACGCCCGGTGGCTCGACAACCTGCGCCTGCGGGTATCCTACGGCGCCCAGGGCAATATCGACCGCACCACCTCGCCCTACATTCTCGGTACGTGGAACAGCACCTCGCTCGGCGGAGCGAGCGAAGACCGCATCGACGTAACGTCGCCGCCCAACCAGAACCTGCGCTGGGAGACGACCTATTCGTGGAACACGGCCCTCGATTTCGCTGCTTTCGAACACCGTATCGGCTTCACGTTCGAACTCTACGGACGCCGAAGCAAGGACCTGATCACCACGCGCACGATCCCTTCGGAGACGGGATTCATCTCGACATCGAGCAACTACGGCGAAATCTCAAGCAAAGGTATCGAATTCACGCTCAACACGGTGAACGTCCGCACGCGAGACTTCCGCTGGGAGACCTCGATCAACATCGCCCACAACACCGACAAGGTCGAAAAGGTGCGTATCGACGACAACAGCTGGAGCCCCTCGCTGCAAGGCTATTCGTCGGGCGCCGTGTTCGCCATCAAAACCGCCGGGCTGGACGCAAACGGCATTCCGATGTTCTGGCGCGACGGAAAGAAGATCTCGCTCCAGGAGTTCGTCGGTTTCCGCGTGGAAGCCAGCGACCCCTGGGGACTGGGAATTCCGGAATATTTCGAATACGGTCCGGCGATGAATGTATCGCAGAAGGACGTGCGCAGCTACCTGACCTACGTCGGTTCCCGCAACCCGGATGTGACGGGAGGTTTCAACAACCGGTTCTACTACAAGAATTTCGACCTGGCGATCTCGTGCAACTTCGTTTTCGGACAGCTCATGACGCGCTCGCCCTTCTACAACCCCGCGCAGACCAATCCCGGGCAAAACTACACCACCGAAATGAACAAGGTGTGGTCGCCGTCCAACACCTCGGGAACCTATCCTTCGCTCACGGGCAACCTGCAGGCCGACGGTTCGGCCTGGGGCGACTGGGACGAGAATCCCGATCCGTACAGGGTCTATTACTGGATCATGGACAATTTCCCGACAAACGTCAACCTGTTCAACAGCCTCGACATCTGGAACAGGAAGATCAACTACTTCCGCGTGAACAGCATCCGGCTGGGATACTCCTTCCCGCAGCGAATCACACGCAAACTCCACATGGCCGGATTGCGCGTGCACTTCGAAGCCCGCAACCCGCTGGTGATCGCCACGAACTACGACGGCTATTTCGATCCCGAGACCTACGGCAACATCTATGCGCAGCCGATGGCGCGCACCTACTCGGTCGGACTGAACATTACCTTCTAATACGTTGAAAAAATGAGAAAAAACGCATATATCCTGCTTGCCGCACTGGGACTCGCCTCGTGCAACTACCTGGAAATCGAGCCTGTCGGAAAGGTGATTCCCCACAAGACCTCGGAATACCGGGCGCTGCTCACCGAGGGTTACAGCCGGTTTCCCTACACCAGTTCGAAGGCCTACACCGGACTGCTGTCCGATGAGGTCGGCATGTTCCACGAAGGCAACTTCTTCGACAGCAGCGACGCCATAGCCCTCTCCTACAACTACACCTGGCAGTACGAAACGCAGATGTGGGAGTATCCCTACCAATATTATTACCGCGCCGCCTTCCAGGCCAATGCCGTGATCGACGGCGTGGCGGACGCGGACGACGACTCCTCGGAAGACAAGCGGCAGATTCTCGGCGAAGCCTATGCCATGCGCGCTTACGCACACTTCGATCTGGTGAACCTCTACGGGAAGCCCTACGATCCGCAGACCGCTTCGACCGACCGGGGCGTACCCCTGTCCACCTACATCGACATCGAGCAGAAATACCGCCCGACGAACGTCGCCGCAGTCTACCGGCAGATCGTCGAAGACATCGAGGCCGCCGAAAGGACGATGACCCTGGAGAAACAGGAGAGTCCGACGCTCAACTACCGGTTCTCGCTCGATGCGCTCGCCGCCTTCAAGGCACGCGTCATGCTCTACATGCGCAACTGGCAGGCGGCTTACGATGCAGCGACGGGCCTGCTGCCCAAATACGAACTGGTGGATTTCAATGCCTCCCCCGAAAGCGGCGACCTGCCGTGGAAAGCGACCTCTCCGGAAGCCATATTGGCCTGGGAACGCCCGTTCGGCGGCGGAAACGGCGATCTGCGCGGCGCCAGCATCCTGTCGGACAAGATCCTCGGGCTGCTGGACGAAGCGACGGACAACCGCCGCAACTACCTCAACCCGGTGAATGCCTACGACGAAAACTGGACGCCGACGCTGCTGGGATACTGCGTGAACCGCTCGTCGTCGGACCGCGTGTCGATCCGCATCGCCGAGATGTACCTCATCGCCGCCGAAGCCGGCTCGTACCTGCCTGCGGAACTGGAAAAGGCCAAGGGATACCTGCTCGACCTGAAGGCCAAGCGGCTGAAACCCGAGGCGATGGAGACCCAGCGCACGAAGGTCGGAGCGATGGATGCGGAGCAGCTGCGCACAGAGATCGCCGACGAGCGCGCCCGCGAACTGATCGGAGAAGGACACCGCTGGATGGACCTCCGCCGGACGACCCGGCCGGCCATCGTCAAAACCTACAAGGACCGGACCTACACGCTCAATGCGAATGACGCGCGTTACACGCTGCCCTTCCCGCAGTCGGCCATCGACAGCAACCCCGAGCTGAACGACTGAACCGAGGGAACGGTCCGGAGACCTTCGGAGTCCCGATGAAAAAACAGTCCGGTTTTTGCACCGGACTGTTTTTTTTATAATTTTACACGCCATGAGAGCCATTATCATAGAGGACGAGCCGCTGTCGGTCGCGGAGCTGCGCACGACACTCGCAGAGGTCGCGCCGCAGATCGAGGTCGTCGCCACGGCATCGTCGGTCGCGGAGGCCGCCGCTGTCATCGCCGGCGTCGGTCACGACCTGATTTTCATGGACATCCACCTCGGAGACGGCAGCGGGTTCGACATCTTCCAGCGCACGGAGATCTCCGTGCCGGTCATCTTCATCACGGCCTACGACTCCTATGCCCTGAAAGCCTTCGAAAACAAGGGCATCGACTACCTGCTGAAACCCTTCGGACGCGAGGATTTGCAGCGGGCGATCGACAAGCTGGGGCTTCTATCGGGGGGGGGAAGCGCGTCTGCGGAGCACGGAGCCCCGACGCAGACGCCACCGGTTTACCAGGAACGGTTCCTGGTACACATGGGCGCCCGGATGAAATCGGTCACCACGGCCGAGATCGCCTATTTCATGGCCGACGGCAAGTACCTCCACCTCGTGACCCACGACGGAAAAGACTACATCGTCGACCGCACGCTGACCGAAGTGGGCGAAAAACTGCCGCCGAACCTCTTTTTCCGGATCAACCGCCGTTTCATCGTCGCCTTCGACGCCATCCGGGAGATGATACGCTACTCGGGCAGCCGAATCAAGGTGGTGCTCCACCCGCCCCTCGCCGAAGGGGAGGAGGCGTTCGTCAGCACCGACCGCGTGCCCGATTTCAGGCAGTGGCTGAACCGGTAGCACTCCAAGCCATCAGCCATAAAACCCTCCGAGAACGGATTTTTCAGATTATCCCTGCAATTTTTGATTTTAAGCGAGTGAGTTTCGCGCATCGTGAAAAACGGAGCGGACGGATAGTACTTGAGGTACATTCCATTCGCCCCGTTCGAGGGATGTGCGGAAACAGCCGCTTATAAATCGAAAATCAAAAAGGCAGGTCGTCCGGATCGTCGGCCGGGACCGAAGGAGCCGCCGGCTGGGGCTGCGGAGCCGCTGCCGGACGGGGTGTCTGCTGCTGATAACCGCCCTGCTGGCCATAGGAAGCCCCCTGCGGCTGTGCGCCGTAGGAGGGAGCCGGAGCGCCGTCCGAAGCGGGATTGTCCGAGCGACGCCCCAAGAGGTTCATCGTGTCGGCCAGAATTTCGGTCGTATAGCGTTTGTTGTTGTCCTTGTCCATCCATTCGCGGGTGCGCAGGCGCCCCTCGATATAGATTTGCGAGCCTTTGCGGACAAAACGGTCCACCACGTCGGCAAGACCGCGCCACAAGGTGATCGTATGCCACTCGGTGTGTTCCTTCGTCTCGTTCGACGCCCGGTCGAACAGACGCTCCGTCGTCGCCAGACGGACGCGGGCGACCTTCACGCCGCCCTCGGTCGTACGCACCTCGGGATCGAGGCCCACGTTGCCGATCAATATAACCTTATTTACCATAAGTTTACAGGTTTTTAATCATTCGACGGAAAAGAAGCTCCATGCGCACGCCGGCCTTTTTGCCCTGACGCTGCACGTCCTCGTGATCGCCCACCTCGTCCGAAAGGCCGCAGTTGGTGATAACCGACACGCCGAAGACGGGAATCGACATGTGACGCGCCACGATCACCTCGGGAACGGTCGACATGCCCGCGGCGTCGCCGCCGATGGCCTTGAAATAGCGGTATTCGGCCTGCGTCTCGAACGTGGGACCCGTGCCGCCGACATAGACGCCGTACTGGAGCTTGATCGACTCCTCTTCGGCGATCTTCGTGGCAGCGGCGATCAGCGACTTGTCGTAGCAGTTGTGCATGTCGGGGAAACGCGGCCCGAGCTGGGCCATGTTGGGACCGATCAGCGGATTGGGCATCAGGTTGATGTGGTCGGTGATGACCATCAGGTCGCCCACGCGGAACGACGGGTTGATGCCGCCCGAAGCGTTCGACACAAAGAGGTATTTGATGCCGATCTGCTGCATCACGCGCACCGGGAAGGTCACCTGCTGCATCGTGTAGCCCTCGTAGTAGTGGAAGCGGCCCTGCATGGCGACGACCCGGCGGCCTTCGATCTCTCCGAAGATCATGCGGCCCTTGTGGCCCTCGACCGTCGAAACGGGGAATCCGGGAACGTCCTTGTATTCGATGATGAACCGGGCGTCGATCTTATCGGCGAAATCGCCCAGTCCGGTTCCGAGTATGATCCCCACTTCGGGCGCGAAATCCTCGGTCCGGGTTCTGACGAAAGCGGCGGTTTTCTTAATTTCCTCTAACATCTTCTTCTAATTTTTGCAGAAAATCCGTTGCCGAATCCTCTATGAATGAAATATTTATCGGTAAATAGTACAGGTTGCTGCGGACCTGGGCGGGGATTTTCGCCCGGTTGGTCATCTTGACGGCATCCTTCTCGGTGGTAACAATTACCGCGCCCGGATGCTTCTCCAGAAGCGCCGCGAGGGCGTTCATGTCGCGGACTTTGTAGACATGGTGGTCGTCGAGCGTCATCTCGGCCACGACCTCGTAACGTTCGCGGAGCGTCTGCACGAAGGGCTTCGGGTTGCCGATGCCCGAAAGGGCGATCACCGGCCGCCCCTGCGCCAGCGGCTCGCCGGACGCCTCCTCGGCATAGAGAGGCTGGGGCATGAAACTCTCGAAACGCGTGAAATAGACCCGCTGGTAGGCCACCTGGATCAACACCTTGCGCAGAATGCGGCGGTCGATCGGGGCCATCCGCTCGGGGCATTTCGTGACTACGAAATAGTGGGCGCGGTGCAACTCCTCCGGAAGGTCCCGCAGCGTCCCCACGGGCAGCATCCTGTCGTGCTGGACGGGCCGCGTGGCGTCGATCATCACGATATTGATTTTCGGCTCCACGTAGCGGTGCTGGAAGCCGTCATCCATAACGATCAGATCGACCTCGGGATGCTCGGCGCAGATGCGGCGGATACCTTCGGAACGCTTCTCGCAGACGGCGACCACCGTATCGGGAAACTTGAGTTTGATTTGCAGCGGCTCGTCGCCCGCGTCGCGGTAGTGCGAATCGGCCCGAACTTCAAGATACCCCTTCGTGCGGCGTCCGTAGCCGCGCGAGAGCAGCGCCACATTGTGCATCTGGGACATGTAGGCAATCACCATTTCGGCCATCGGGGTCTTGCCCGTGCCGCCGACGGTGATGTTGCCGATGCAGATGATCGGAATGTCGAACTTCTCGCTTTTGAGGATGCCCCAGTCGAAGAGGCGGTGACGGAACGTCACCCCCGCTTTATACAGAAGGGCCGCAGGCGCAAGCAGGCATTTCAACATTATAAGGGTCTGTTTATCTATACAATTGCTTCAAAGGTAGCAATAAATCTCGGGAACACAAAACAAAAAAAAGCAAATCCCGGGCCTGACCCACAATGGAATAATAAAATTGGCGTTTCCGCCGTTTTTTTCATACCTTTGCTTCCACCTATGGGATACTTCAGACTACCGATATGCCTCCTGCTGCTCGTCGCGGCCGGAGCGTGCAGCAAGACAAAGCAGCAGGCCGCGGCCGAAGCGCAGGCCGCCGAGCCGCAGAATATCGTTTACGGCATCAACGCCGACGACTACCGCATCGAAACCGGCGAGGTCGGGAGCGGTGAAACACTGGGAAAGATATTGAACGGATACGGGGTTTCGGCCCTGACGATCGACCGGCTCGACAAAGCCTCCAAAGCCGTTTTTCCGCTGCGCAACATCCGTGCAGGACACAAATTCACGGCATTCATCCACGAAGATTCGCTCTACGCGCCGCACCTGGATTACCTGGTTTACGAGCGCAACATGTCCGAATACGTGGTCTTCGGGTTCCACGACGATTCGGTGAGCGTCCGCACGGGCGAAAAACAGTTCACCGTACGCCGCACCCGGAAAAGCGCCACGATCAACTCGTCGCTCTGGGGTGCGATTATGGAGCAGAACCTGCCCTACGCGCTGGCCGCCGAACTGGAGGACATCTACCAGTGGACGGTGGACTTTTTCGGCATCCAGAAAGGCGACAACTTCACGGTCGTCTACGAAGAGCGCTTCATCGACGACAGCATCCCGGCCGGCATCGGCCGCGTATGGGGCGCGAAATTCAGCCAGGGCGGCAAGGAATACTACGCCATTCCGTTCCGCCAGAACGGTAAAATCCAATACTGGGAATACGACGGCGCGAGCCTGCGGAAGCAGATGCTCAAGGCCCCGCTGAAATACTCGCGCATCAGCTCGCGGTTCACCTATGCCCGCAAGCATCCGATTTACAAGGTTTACCGCCCGCACACAGGCGTCGACTACGCCGCGCCCAAAGGCACGCCCGTACACGCCGTGGCCGACGGCGTAGTGACCTTCAAAGGCTGGGGCGGCGGCGGCGGCAACACGCTCAAAATCAAACATGCCGGCAACCTGATGACGGGCTACCTGCACTTGAGCGGCTATGCCAAGGGCATCTCGAAAGGCTCGCGCGTCTCGCAGGGCCAGCTCATCGGCTACGTCGGCTCGACGGGCGCTTCGACAGGCCCGCACCTCGACTACCGCATCTGGAAAAACGGCACCCCGATCGACCCGCTGAAAATTCCGCAGGAACCCGCCGAGCCGATCGCCCGCGAGAACCGTGCGGCATTCGAATTCGTCCGCGACCGCATCACAGCCGAACTGAACGGCGAAATAAAAGACGAGGAGCGCATCACGCAGCTCGACTCGCTCGTCATCCCGCAAGCCCCCGCCCCGGCGGAGGCCGCTGCGGCGAAATAGGGAAACGATGGCAGACACGGCGAGCAATACCCCGCAGGCGGAAACGCCCCGGGCCGGCAGCCAAGAGGCGGTCGATACACGCATCGTACGGTTCCTGCGACGTCACCACGTCATGACGTTGGCCACGGCTTGCGGGGGAGTGCCCTACTGCTGCAATGCGTTTTACTGCTACGACCGGGAACGCAACCTGCTGGTGTTCACCTCGGACTTCACGACACGACACGCCCGGGAGATGGAGCGGAATCCGCACGTCGCGGTGTCGGTCGTACTGGAAACGCGAATCGTAGGCCGGGTACAGGGCATACAGCTTTGCGGCAATGCCAGGCGTGCCGACGAAGCGGCCAGGAGGGCCTACCTCAAGCGGTTTCCCTACGCGGCGCTGGCCGAGCTGACGCTATGGGCCGTCGAGCCCCACTTTATAAAATTCACCGACAACACGCTCGGATTCGGAAAGAAACTGATATGGAACGACAGACAGGAGTCATCATCGTAGCCGGCGGCGGCGGAAGCCGCATGGGAGGTTCGCTGCCCAAGCAGTTCATGCTGCTCGGCGGCATGCCCGTACTGGCGCACACGATCAACAACTTCGCCGGGGCGCTGCCCGGGGCCGAAATCGTCGTCGTACTGCCTGCGGCGCACATCGATTTCTGGCAGAATTTCGCGGCGCGTTTCGAGGTAGCGCCACACACGGTCGTCACGGGCGGCGGGGAGCGGTTCCACTCGGTAAAGAACGGTCTGGCGGCCCTTCGCCGCGAACCGGAACTGATTGCCGTGCAGGACGGCGTACGGCCGCTGGCGACGCACGAGCTGATTCGCCGCACGGTAGCCGCCGCCGCGGAACACGGCACGGCCGTCCCGGTCATCGAGCCTGTGGATTCGTTCCGCCAAACGGACGACGCTGGCTCGCACATCGTCGACCGCAGGCGCCTGCGCATCGTGCAGACCCCGCAGGTGTTCCGCACCGACCTGCTGCGCCACGCCTACGAGGCGGCATACCGCCCCGAATTCACCGACGACGCTTCGCTCGTCGAGCAGGCCGGACAGGAGGTATTCCTCTGCCAGGGGGAGCGTGCGAACCTGAAAATCACCACCCCCGAAGACCTTGTTTTTGCCGAGGCCCTGCTGGCCGACCGCGAAGAGAAAGAACGCCAAGCAACGGAAACAACGCATGGAGAGCATCTATAAATACCGCTTCAGCCGCCGTACAATCTACTGGACGCTGGTCTACCTCGTGGTCTTCGCACTGCTGGGCGGACTGCTGTACCACCTCTACGAGGGCGGTTACCTCTCGGCCTGGTTCACCTCGTTCATCGTTGCGCTGATCGCCCTGATGTCGCTCTCCATCCCGCGGTGCATCGTGGTGACGGACGAAAAGGTCGAAGTGCGCTGCCTGCTGGACATTACCGAAATCCGGCGCGACGAAATCGCCTCGGTACGCCGCGTGGAGCCCCGGCAGATGAAATGGTTCTTCCCGTTGTTCGGAGGATGCGGGTTCTTCGGCTACTACGGCCACTTTCTCGACCTGCGGCATTTCGAGCGGGTACGCCTGTATGCTTCGGAGTGGAAGAACTTCGTCGAAATCGTCGACATCTACGAAGATCGGCTGTACGTTTCGTGCGCCGACGCCGACCGCCTCGTCGCCGAGCTCACCCCGCCCGGCGGCAACCGCCCCACGGACGACGACGGGGAAGAGTCCTGAAAGTAGCGGGATTCGGCCAAAATATCGACAGAAGCCGCCCCGGATTGCGAAATTCCGGAAAATGATTCTATATTTGCATCTGCGGCCCGAGGGCCGAAACAAACGAAACCGAGCTATCAACACTTTAAAACAAGTAAAAATGAAAAAGTACCGTTGCACCGTATGCGAGTGGATATATGATCCCGCAGTCGGCGATCCCGACGGAGGCATCGCCCCCGGCACATCGTTCGAAGAGATTCCCGAAGACTGGGTTTGCCCCGTCTGCGGCGTCGGCAAAGACCAGTTCGAAGAGGTGGAGGAATAATCCCGACCAAGCATGAAATAAGGCGCACCTTGTTAAGGTGCGCCTTATTTCTTCCAACTTACCGGAAAAAATAAATAAACGCCAGTTCACAGGGACCGGCCGTCGGTGCCTGACAAAGTGTTAAGGGTATTTTTATACAACATCCACAACTTCCCGGAATTCAACGGCTCCCCGATAACAACGATACGACTATGCGAATCGAGCAGGAAAGACCTGTTTACCGCACGAATACCGCCCAATTTATTTTTATCGATAAATTTATTATCAACGTCATATAACAACGGATATTCGAGCTGCAAAGCCGTTACGACCATTTTTAATTCCGACCGGTCGATCGGATATATAACAGGAATAAATCCGACCTGCTCTTTGGGAATATCCCGGAGATGTTCTTCCCAATCTTTCAAAACGGACAAAGCACACTTCGTACAGGCATTCCGGTCGAGGTAAGTTATAATCTTATATGGTTTTGCCAACTCGTCTTCAAGCCTAACAGTTCCCACAGCTGCCGGAACCGAAACATACTGCACTGGCAACTCGATTTTTCTGCCCAATAATCTTTTTGCCTGCCGGATCAGTTCCGGCTCATTGCTTCCGCATGCGGAAACCAATCCGGCTAATACAAAGGAAACGATAATTTTAAATTTCATCGCCGATTTTTTTCAACAGCTCATTCAAATCATAGGTCACAATATTCTCATCGGCATCAAGTCCGTATAAAAGCCCCGTCTGCTCCCGGAAAGCGATGCCTTTTATCTTCCGGTCGAATTGCATCGAAGCAAGCGGATTGCCGTCCCAGTCAAAGACACGCAGTGTCGTTATATTGTCCGGGCTGTCGAATCCGGCTTCATAAGTATTCCCGCAATACGCAGCAAAAACATATCTATCCGTAACGGCAAGATCGAAATAAGCAAACTGCATTCGCCGCATCCGTTCTTCATTGGATAAACCACTCGCAGCCTCGTAAGTAAGCGCGTCTTCTTTCCGGAGGGTAAAACCGGTCTGTTTTTCCAAGTCGATAAAATTGATATAACCGAAATTCAACATGGCATCGACGATCTTTGTTCCATCGGGTTTAAGAAGCACAGAGCCATCAGTTGCTGTTCGCACTAAAAATCCCATATTATCAGCCACCATTCCCGGACCGAAAAAAGGAAACTCCGTTTCCTTCTTTTGTTGTTTGTCATAGAGCACATACTTTGCCGGAAAATATTGATTATCACGAGCATCTTGGTATGATGTATTATATTTCACAAAAAGCTCGTCACCTTTCAGGTAGAATATTCCATGAGCAAAAGGAGCAAAGTTTTTTATGCTTTCTTCGTCAGAAACAACGGTTGTCCGCAGACAAAGAGATGACGAAAGATTAATCAGCAACATACTCCTGCCTACATCGAAAGTATAAAGCATAATATCATTTCCATTACGGGAGAATTGTTTATAACAGGTAAAAAATACCGAATATTCTCCCGGCCCCCGCCCATGCAGGCACAAATTGTCACAGATCGTATTATCGTTCAGATTCACAACCGACAGGAAAGAGTCCGTTCCTGATTTCCCGACGATAAGCAACGAATCCGAAACAGCAAGTCCGACACCCCCGAGCCCCGGCACAGCCAATGTATCCCTGACTGCTAACATTCCGTTCACGGGAAATTCACCAAACGTTTTGACCGGCACAACAAAAAAGTCGTTTCCGGTACTGCACGAGCCTATCAATAACCCGAGCAAGAGAATAATAATCTGCTTTCTCATGAATTGCACTTAATTAACATAACAATATCCAACTCGAGCAGAACCATCCGGAGTTCCGGAAGCGACCACACAAGCTTTCATCCCATAAGGAGTAGAAGGTGGATTCCAAGGGTAAAACAAATAACTTCCCGCACCACATTGCAATGTATGCACGACACCGCCGGAAATAGTACGTTCACAACAATCATAATAATATACGCCCCCAATCTCAATCCCCGTCAGAGCCTCGATATTCGCCGCGAGGATTTCCTCCGGAACCGAATTGTAATTTGCAACGAATGTGAATACTGCTCCTCCTAACATGAGAGCGCTTCCGAATAAAATGACAGATTTTTTCATGGCGTGAAATTTTTAAATTAATAAACCGCCCCACATGAACCGCTCCCACAATAATATATGCAATGATTATAATATAAAATTAAATATTATATTTAACAAATACAACTTTCCAACAATATTATTCATAAAAATAAGAGATTCCCGAAGACTGGGTTTGCCCCGTCTGCGGCGTCGGCAAAGACCAGTTCGAAGAGGTTGCCGAGTAACACCCGAAAGCGAAGCGCACTTGTAAAAAGGTGCGCTTCGCTGCATTCAGGAGGGATGTTTCAAAAAAATCGGGTGGGGGTATACAGGCTTTCCGAAAAATTG
>ENA-ORLY01001662-ORLY01001662.1-human-gut-metagenome-genome-assembly--contig:-NODE-1662-length-25221-cov-3.727689_pt1 | contig 25221 bp, 21 predicted proteins | sample MGYA00243071_ERZ508832 | MGnify/ENA primary metagenome ERZ508832 (study PRJEB26277, sample SAMN04329777) | human gut metagenome | biome: human-associated habitat | host: Homo sapiens | place: USA... | reverse complement strand
GAGGAGGAGAAAGATATGTCAGGACATAGTAAATGGCACAACATACAAGCTAAAAAAGGAAAAGCAGATGCAGCAAGAGGAAAAATATTCACAAAATTAGGAAGAGAATTATTAATAGCAGTAAAACAAGGCGGACCTGATCCGGCAGGAAATTCAAAGTTAAAGGATGTAATAGCAAAATGCAAGGCAGCAAACATGCCAAATGACACAATAAACAATGCAATTAAAAAAGCATCAGGAGAAGGAAGCTCAGCAAATTATGAAGAAGTAGTATATGAAGGGTATGGACCAAACGGTGTTGCAGTAATAGTAAATGCAAATACAGATAACAGAAATAGAACAGCAGCAGATGTAAGGCATGTATTTGACAAAGCTGGAGGAAATTTAGGTACAACAGGTTGTGTATCATATATGTTTGATAAAAAAGGTGTAATAGTAATTGAAAAAGCTTCAACAAATATGGATGAAGAAGAACTAATGATGTTAGCATTAGATGCTGGAGCAGAAGATTTTAATTCTCCAGAAGAAGTATATGAAATAATAACAAAGCCATCTGATTTTACCACAGTAAGAGAAAAATTAGAAGAGGTGGGATTATCATTTTTAGAAGCAGAAGTACAAATGGTTCCTACAACTACAGTTGTATTAGATGAAGCTGGACAAGAGAAAATGGAAAGATTAATCGAAAGATTAGAAGATTTAGATGATGTAATGAATGTATATCATAATTGGGAAGAATAATAAAAGAAAAAATTGTCAATTTATAAAAAATATTGACAGTTTTTTTTTAATGTAGTAATATATAAATATATTAAATTTAGGGTATAAAAATACCAAAGAGGAAGGGGAAAAAAATGAAAAAGAAAATTTTATTAGCACTATTAGTAGTGATTATTTTACTTGGAATAGGAGGAACATATGCATATTTTGCAACAGATGCATTTAAATCAGACAAGGAGATGTTCTTTTCATATATTTCATCAGATATATGTTGTATTTTATAAGATGAGAAGTTAGAAGAATATATTAAAAAGCAAGAAACTACAGCATATACAAACAAAGGTGATGTATCAATAAATGTAAGTGGAGATAATAGTTTAACTTCAACAGTAAATGGAGCTTTACAAACGTTGAAAGATGGTAAAATAACTTTAGAAGGTAAAACAGATAATAGCAGAAAAATGGCAGAGCAAACTATGACAGTTGAACTTGAACAAGGCATTAATGTACCGATTAAAATCAAACGTGATGAAGATGTATTAGGAATTCAGTCAAATTTATTAAATACTAAATTTATCGCTGTAAGAAACCAAAATTTAAAAGCATTACTAGAAAAATTTGGAATTAATTCAGATGAAATTCCTGACAAGATAGACTTTAATGACGGACAATTAACTCAAGAAGAAATAGACAACTTGAAAAATAAATGTATTTCAATATTACATGATAATTTAGATGATACATCATTTAGCAAAGAAAAAGTAGATGGGCAAACAGTTATAAAATTGAACACATCTAATAAGCATTGTCAAGAAATATTAGTGAAAATTTTAGAAACATTACGTGATGATGAAATAGTATTAAAAAAGATGTCTGGAACTTTAAGTGAAAAAGATTTTAAACAAAGAATTAATACAGAGATAGATAAAATTAAAGACATAGAAGTAGACGACAACAGTATGTTAGAAATAAAATTATATATTAAAACAAGAAAAGTTAAAAAATAATACAAAAGAAAAAAGTGAAAGTTAAAAAACTTATAAAAAGAGTGATCAAATGGATATAAAAAGATTAAGAAAAATAGAATGGTTGATATTAGTATGTGCACTTATATTATGTGGCATTGGGTTAATTGCATTATTTTCGGCATCATATGATTCTGGTTTAGATGAATTTAAAAAACAGGCTGTTTGGGTGGGGATAAGTATTGGAATAATGATTGTAATTATGTTTATAGATTACAAAATTCTAATAAAATTATCTCCAATATTATATGGCATAGCAATAATATCATTAATAGCAGTATTATTCACAAAACCCATAAGTGGAGCTAGAAGTTGGTTCACAATAGGAAATGATTTATTCTCATTTCAACCAGCCGAGATGTCAAAAATATTCATAATACTTTTTTTGGCATATGCAATTACAATAATACAAAGAAAAGGGAGAAGTGAAATAAACAGAATTCCCAAATTAGGAATAGTATTGCTAATAATAGCAGTTCCAACATTGCTGATAATAGCAGAACCAGATTATGGAACAGCGACAGCATATATAATTGCATTTATTGTAATGATTTTTGTGGCAGGAATAGATAAAAAATATATAATATCTGCACTTGCGATAGTGATAATAGCAGTACCATTAACATATAATTTTATTTTACCACAACATGCTAAATCAAGAATTGATACTTTTTTAAACCCAGAATCAGATCCAATGGGAAAAGGATATAACATTTTACAATCAAAACTTGCAATAGGTTCTGGACAGATTACAGGAATGGGAATATTAAATGGGAACCAAACTCAATTAGGATATTTATATCCTAAAACGACAGATTTTATATTTTCTGTTATAGGAGAAGAAATGGGATTTGTTGTTGCATGTATAATAATTGTATTAAATGTAGTTATTATTACTAAATCTATTCAAGTTGCAAAAGGGATAAAAGATGAAGCAGGAAGCTATGTTGCTGCTGGAATTTGCGGGATATTTCTTTTTCATACATTAGAAAACATAGGAATGACGATGGGGTTATTACCAATTACAGGTGTACCTTTGTTGTTTGTAAGCTATGGACGGAAGCTCAATGATGACTAGCTTTATCTGTTTAGGGGTTTTACTAAATATAAGTAGTCAGAGAAAAAATGGAATGTTTAATAAATGAGGTAAAATATGTACTTAAAGAGATTAAAAATAGGAGACGTACAATTAGAAAATAATTTAATATTGGCTCCAATGGCAGGTGTAACAGACCTGCCTTTTAGGCTTATTGCAGAAAAGTTTAATCCTGGATTAGTATGTACAGAGATGGTAAGTTCAAAAGCATTATTTTATGGGGACGAAAAAACTAAGCAATTATTAAGAACTGATCAAGAAAAAACACCAATAAGTATGCAAATATTTGGGAGTGATCCAGAAACAATGGGATTTGCTACAAAGTATATAAGCAATTTTGCTGATATTATAGATATAAATATGGGATGTCCAGCTCCTAAAGTCGTGAAAAATGGTGATGGAAGCAAGTTACTTCTTGATTTAAATAAAGCAGAGGAAATAATAAAAGCTGTAGTTGCAAATTCAAAAGTTCCTGTAACTCTAAAATATAGAAAGGGATGGGACGATAAGCATATAGTTGCATGTGAAATGGCTAAAATGGCAGAGACAAATGGGGTTTCTGCAATTACAATACATGGGAGAACGCGTGATGAGTTTTATGGTGGAAAAGTAGACTTGAATATTATAAAAAAGGTAAAAGAATCTGTTAATATACCTGTTATAGGAAATGGGGATATAATTGATGAAGAATCGGCAAAGATTATGTTTGAATATACTGGTGTTGATGGAATTATGATAGGAAGAGGTTCAATGGGAAATCCTTGGATATTTGAACAAATATGCTATTATTTGAAGAATGGAGAAAAAATCCCCAAACCAACTAAACAAGAGAGATATGAAATATTAAGAAAACATATTGAACTTGATGTTTTTTATAAAGGAGAAAAGGTTGCTATAAACGAAATGAGAAAACATATTGCATGGTATACTAAAAATATGCCAGATTCAAGTGCTTTTAGAAATGCAATTAATCATATTGAAAATAAAGAAGAACTTATAAAAGAAGTTATGGAATATTTTGGAATAAAATAATTTTTTATATAATATTGACAAAAATTTGGTGATGATATAAAATTTAACTAAAGAAGAGGAATGAGATATGAAAAAAATAGTAAAAATGGTAAAAATATTATTATTGATAACATTTTTGAGTATAAGCGGAATTTATAGTAATCGAGTATTAGCTAAAACATCAATTTCAACTAAAGCAAGTTCAAATGTGAAAGCAATAAAAGTCGGAGATGAAATAGCTTTAACATTTGCAATAAATGATTTACAAGAAGTTGGTGAAGGAGTAAATGCATATATTTTAACTTTGAATTTTAATAACAAAGAATTTGAATTTGTAAAAGCTGAAGGACAAAATGGTTGGAATTCGCCTGTATATAATAAAAATTCATTAACAACAGGAAAAATAAAGTTAGTATCTACTAGACAAGAGTTTATGGATGAGACAGGAGATGTTTTAAAGATAGTATTAAAATCAAAGCAGAATTATCCTGCATCTGATTCAACAAATATTAGCTTAGAAGATATTTCATTTGCTGCAAAAATTGACGATAAAACTACAAAAATTCCAATAACAGAAAAATTAGAATTAAAACTGGAAGATGAGGATGTAGAGGAAGAAACACCTGTAGAAGATGAAGAATATGATGATGAAGATGATGTTTTTATAGATAATGATGAAGACGAAGACATTTCAGAAGATGAAGATTCGGAAGAAGAGCCACCAGTTTTATCAGATGCAGGAAAAAACATGATAGGAGGTGTTGCTATATTAATAGCATTTTTATGTGCTATCATATTTTACTATAAATACAAAAAAATAAATAAATATATTAAATAGGAGGAACAGATGAAAAAGAAAATAGAATTAATTAGTTCAATTATAATGAGTATAATAATTATTAGTATAAGTGTAAGAGTATATGCAAACAACTCAAATATTGTAACAAGTTTACAACAACAAGAATTAGAAAATGACAAAGTGCAAATAGAAGTTTATATTTCAGACATTATGAATGTAGGAGAAGGGATCAATGCGTATTCAGGTGTATTAAACTTTAATTCAGAGGAATTAACTCTAGTGGACATAAAAGGGGAAGGGGATTGGAATACTCCAACATATAATAAGAATACAGTTGATAAAGGAATGACTAAAATAGTGTGTACAAGCAATCAATTTAACACTAATAAAGGAGCATTATTTATAGCTGTTTTTGATAAGAAGGTACAAAAACAAAACTATGACGTTACTTTTACAGAATTTGAAGCAGCGGCAAAAGTTGATGGCAAAACAATAAAAGTTAAAGAAAATACACAAAAAGAAGGAAGTGCTAATTTAGTACAAAATAGTAATAATGTGACAGAAAGTCATAATACAGAAAGTACATCAAATAACAAAATGTATATTGCCTTTGGAATTATTATAATCGCAATTATAGTAGTTTTCGCCTTGAAGTTAAGAAGAGATAATGAAAATAAGGAGGACAAATAAGATGAAGATAAAAAAGAGTATATTAATAGTTATTTTAGCAATAACTGTAATGATGTTTGCAACTTATACATATGCAGAGACTAATCAAACGACTAACCCAGAAGAACAAATACAGATTGATGAATATATAGAAGTTAAGCAAGGGACAACGATAAAAGAATTTATTGAAAATGAAAAACAAAGAAGGTTAAAAGAATGGTATAAAGATGAGCAAGACCAAGGATATATAGTTGAATTTGGAAATGCAGTAGTTTATGGAGTTGACGGTTCAACAGAAGCTGATTTACAAGAGGCGCATAAAAAAGCACCATTACAAGAAAGTGACTTAGTAAGGACTAATATGGAAGTTGAAATAGGAGTTTCTTTTTATAAAATGGTAGATGGAGAAAAGAAAGAACGGACCTACTGTTGGTGATGTATCTGTAATAGGAGTTGTAGTTAAAGGTGATTTGACAGGAAAAGGGAATACTGATGTAACAGATTTATCTCTTATGCAACAACAACTTGTAGAGGCTACAGAATTAAAGGGGACTTTTAAGAAAGCAGCAGATATGAACTCTGATGAATCAATAGATGTAATAGATTTGTCTCAAATACAAGAATATATAGTAAATAATTAAAAATATTGTAGTTATATTTTCCTCTTAAAGTAATAAATATACTTTAGGAGGATTTTTGCATGAAAAAAATATATTGGATAATTTTATTGATAATAGTATTGACAGTTGGTGGAGTATTTTTTTATAAAAATAGGGTTAAAAATTTAAAAAATGGAAATAATAAAAATAGTCAGGAAATCGTAAACTATATTTTAAACATTAGTTCATATGAGGTAAATGTTACAGTAGATGTAACAAGTAATAAAAATAGCAATAAATATATATTAAAACAAACATACCAAAGCCCTAATAGAAGTACGCAAGAAGTTATAGAACCAAGTAATATAGCTGGAATAAAAATGGAAAATGATGGAACAAATTTAAAGATAGAAAATAGTCAGTTAAGTTTAAATACTATTCTAGAAAACTACAGTTATTTAGGAGATAATTGCTTAGATTTATATAGTTTTATAGAAGATTATAAAAAAGATGAAAATGCAACATTTGAAGAAAAAAATGAAGAAATAATAATGAAAGCAAGTGGTAAAACTGAAAATATTTATATGCAAGAAAAAACTTTACATATAGACAAAAAAACACAAAGTCCAACACAAATGGAAATAAAGGACAATAAACAAAAAACGACGATTTACATATTATATAATGAGGTAAAGGTAAATAGTACAAAATAATATAAGTACACTTTACAAAATATATAAATGTAATATACTATTAACTTTACTTCAAACTAAGTTTAAAGATACGAAAATATAGACTTAAAATTGTAGTTTTTGGGAGTGAAGAAAATGGTAGTAAAAAGAGGCGATATGTTTTATGCAGACTTAAGTCCAGTTGTGGGCTCAGAACAAGGAGGAATTAGACCTGTTTTAATTATACAAAATGATTTAGGAAATAAGTATAGTCCAACTGTTATTGCTGCAGCCATAACGTCCCAAACAAATAAAACAAAATTGCCAACACATATAGAATTAGGCGAAAATACAAGTGGACTTAAGAGTAATTCAGTGGTATTAGCTGAACAAATAAGAACTATAGACAAAAGTAGATTAAAAGAGAAAATAGGCCATATAAATGACACACAAATAATAAATCAGTTAAATAATGCACTTGGTGTAAGTTTCGGATTAGAATAGAATTTTATATTAAATATCCCATGTATATAATGTTTTACACATATATACATGGGAATTTTGATAATATTAATTTTCAAGTACATCTATAATTTGTTCAATTAAAATTGGGCCTTGCCTTAAAACTTTTAATGTTTCAGAAGTACAATCTATTATAGAGCTTGCTTCGCCAAAAAATACATCTCCTTCCATTAAGCCATCTAAATTAGGAAAAGTTTTTTCTATTTCTTCTAAATTTGTACAAGTTGGAAAACCACTTAGATTTGCACTACTCATAAAGATAGGACTTCTAGTTTCTTTTATTAAATTTTCTAAAGCTTTAGAAGTTGCCATTCTTACAGCGATTGTTGGCTCGCCGTTATTTACATATGAAGGAAGTTCAGGTTTTTTTAATAAAACAAGAGTAATAGGTCCTGGCATAAAAGCATGGATTATTTTTTCTGTTTTTTCATTTACAATAGCAATGCTTTTTATTTGTTCCTCATCTGCACACATAATAGGAAATAATTTTGAATGGGGACGATTTTTAATTTTTACTAGGTTATCATGAGCCTTAATTGAATTAATACGGGCACATACCCCATAAATAGTGTCAGTAGGGACACTGATTACTCCATCATTTTTTAGGATATTAGCTAATTCCTTTGTTTCAGTTTGTTTGTATATTCTCATATCAATCACTCCATAAAATATTGTAACATTATATTAACAACAATTCAACAACAAATTCATTTTATTTAGTATCTAAGTAAGGCAAAACTTCACTTAAGATTTTTCCTCCAACAGGAGCAGCTACACCACCACCTTGATGTCCTCCTTCGCCAGTAGGATTATACAAAGTGATAAGTAAAACGATTTTAGGATTATCAGTTTCAGCAACTCCACAAAAAGAAGTAACATATTTATTAGTATTAACACCATCTTCTGAAGTTCCAGTTTTTCCACCAACTTCATAACCAGCAACTTGAGCATTTTTTCCTGTACCTTTAGAAACAACACTGTTCATCATACTAAGAACTTTTTCGGCATTTTCCTTAGAAATAATTTGTTGGCCAGTTTCAATGGGCATTTCACTAATTTCGCCATTAACACTACTTTGAATACTTTTTACAATACGAGGTTTTATATATACACCACCATTTGCAATAGAAGAAACAGCAGTAATCATTTGAAGAGGGGTTATTTCAAATCTTTGCCCAAAACTAATAGTTGCAAGTTCAACAGGACCAGCTTTTTCTTCCTTTATAAAAATACTATTAGCTTCACCAGGAAGCTTAATTCCTGTTTTTGAGAACAATCCAAATTTTCTCAAGTACTCATAATATTTTGTAACACCTATTTTTTGACCTAAACCTATAAAAACAGGATTACAAGAATTCATTAAAGCCAGCCTTAGGCTTTCAGAACCATGAGGTCTATAATATCTCCAACATTTTATTCTAGTTCCAGCAACTTCAATAGCACCTGTACAACAAAATTGGCCTTCTTGATCTATATCTGTAACAATTTTCTCTTCGAGAGCTGCAGAAGAGGTTACAGTTTTAAAAACTGAACCAGGTTCATATGTGTCTGAGATTGCTTTGTTTCTCCACATTCCTTGCAAAGCAGCTGATTTACCTTCAGCATCCATAGAATCCCACGTTAATTTTAATTCATCTGTAGATGGTTCATATGGTGAATTGGGGTCATAACTTGGATATGTCGCCATTGCTAAAATATCGCCATTTCTCGGATCCATTGCAATAATGCTACCACCATCTGTACATATATTATCAATGCATGCTTCTTTTAAATACTTTTCAACAATGGACTGAATTGTCATGTCAATAGTTAAATACAAATTATTGCCATCAATAGCAGAAACATAATCTTCATCTCCAAGACTTACACCAGATGCGTTAGTTCTTCTATCAATCCTTCCATTTGTGCCTTTCAATTCATTATCATATTTTGCTTCAATACCGTCTAATCCTTGATTGTCACTTCCACAGAAGCCTATAACTTGTGCTGCAAGAGTACCATAAGGATAATATCTTTTAGAATCTTCATCAATATTAATACCAGTAGATATTCCATTTTGATTCATCCAGTTTCTTAATTCATCTGCTTTTTCTTTATCAATTTTTTTCACAATGCTTTCAATAGAACTTTTTTTGGACACTTTTTTTAAAACTTTATCATAATCAAGTTCGAAAATATCACTTAAAGCTTTCGCAACATTTTCTTTGTATTCGATAGGTATATTTGTAGGATTAACACTTACAGATTCAACGCTAGAACTTTCAGCTAAAATATATTTTCCTGTTGAGTCATATATTATACCACGTTTTGCAGTTATAGATCTGCTTTGTGACTGCTGAGAACCTGCCTTTTCACTTAGTTCAGCACCCCAGACAAGTTGAATATAAGCTAATCTTGCAGTTAATACTGTAAAAATTATTAAAACTGTAAATAATGCATTTTTCATCTTTTTTTTGTTAGTTAAAGAAATTGGCATAAAAATCACCTCATATAAACTTATGCATTATATTAGAAAAAAATTAGGGCAATTTGGGGTCGGTTCCATTTTTGCCCTTTGATGTTGCTGAAAAAATAAAATATATAGAAAACAGTTGAAATTAAAGTGATTTTTTGATAAAACTAAAAATGTAAGAATAATATAAATTTAAAATCATATATATGGAAAAGAAATAAAAATATAGAAATGGGTGATATTATGATAAAATTAGGAATCATATATGGAGGGATATCAACAGAACATGATGTTTCAGAGATGTCAGCAAAATCTGTAATAGAGAATTTAGATAAAGAAAAATATGAAGTACATAAAATATATATAAATGAATATGGAAAATGGTTTGAAGAGGATAATGATAAAAAAGAAGAAATTTATAATTTAGTATGGACATTAAAAGATTTGGATGTAGTATTTCCAGTTTTGCACGGAATTGGAGGAGAGGATGGCACAATACAAGGGATGTTAGAAATGCTAAAAGTTCCATATGTAGGATGTGGAGTGTTGTCTTCAAGTATAGGAATGGATAAAGTTTATACGAAAATTATTTTTGAAAAAGCTGGCATACAAGAAGCACCATATATTTATATAAAGAAACATGAAGATAAATATATGATTGTAAATGAGAACTTTGACGAAGAGGAATTTAATATAGAAAAAATAACTGGAAAATTAAAATTCCCCATGTTTGTAAAACCATCAAATTCAGGCTCTTCTGTTGGGGTAAAAAAAGCTACAAATAATGGGGAATTAAAAATGGCTATAGAAAATGCAGCACAATTTGATAATAAGATTTTAGTTGAGCAAGGTATCGAAGGAAAAGAAGTAGAATGTGCTATTTTGGATGGAAAAGAGATTATTGCTTCAACAGTTGGAGAGATAGTGCCAGCAGAGGAGTTTTATAGCTTTGATGCAAAATATAATATTCCAGAGTCTAAGACTATTATTCCAGCTAATATAGAAGAAACACAGATTGAAGAAATAAGAAAAATTGCTAAAAAAGCATTTAAAGCAGTTGATGGAAAGGGATTAGCAAGAGTAGATTTCTTTATTGAAAAAGAAACAAATAAAATTTATATTAATGAGATAAATACAATGCCAGGTTTTACTAAAATTAGTATGTATCCTAAATTGTTTGAAGCACAAGGAATTACATATTCTGAATTGTTAGATAAGCTAATAGAAAGGGCAATTAAATAATTGCTTTTTCTTTTTCGAATATTGAAAACTTTATCAAAATATGATAACATAAGGCAAGAACAAAAGGGCAAAAACGGAACCGACCCCGAATGTCCCAAATGTCCCTAACAAGAAGGTGAGAAACATGTCAGAAGCAATTCGAAAAAGAACAGGTAAAGTGTTTAGTGATTACAAAACAAATAGTAATATTATAGATTCAGAAATAACAAAAATGAATTTAATAAAAAAAATAAATACACTTGAAATAAAGATGTATTCAAAAGAATATATAGAGATAAAAGAAATATGGTATTTTGAAAAATTTTTAAGAGATAGATTCAGATTTGAGCAAGTACACATGATAATGCAATATGAAGAAGGAGTTCGAAAAAAATCAATAGAAAGTGAATGGGAAAATATTATATGTTACATGGCACATAAGTATCCATTAATGAAACCATTATTATTATTGAAAAGTCAAGTTGAAGTAAAAGAAAATAAAATAAATGTGTATATGAAGATTAGAGGAGCAGATTTCTTAAAAGCAAGGAAATTAGATAGAGAACTTGAAAACGTAATATTTAATTTGTTTGGAAAAAAATATATAGTAAATATAGAAGAAAAGGTAGCAGAAAAAGAAGAAAAAGCGATTCAAGAAAAGAAGAAAAAGATTGAAGAACAAGCAGTACATGAAGCTATGAGAGGAATTGCAATTCGTACACATAATGAAACACAATATGGCATAACTGATACTGATGGACAACAACCAGTATTAGAAACTACTATGCCACCAATTCCACAAGGACCATATAATGATGCAGATTATGCAATGCCACCAGAAGCGGAATTAGGGTATATGCCAGAAATGGAAGAGCTTCCACAAGCACAAAATATTATTTTTGGAAAACCATCAAAAGCTAAAGAAAAGAAAATGAAGATTAAAGACATAGATGCTAATTCTGGAAGAATAACATTAGAAGGAAGGATTGTAAATAGCGAATGTAGAGAAACAAAAACTGGAAAAGGAATGTTAATCTATGAAATATATGATGGTACAGGAATAATTACATGTAAATCATTTGCAGAAGATGGAGCAAAAGGAAATGAAGTACTGGAAAAAATAAAATCAGCAAAAGCAATAAAGACGACAGGAAAAGCTGGCTTTGATAGTTATGCAGGAGATATAACTGTAATGACAAATATAATTGCAGAAATATCTGATGAAGGAATGCCACCACTTCCAGAAGAGGATGATAGTACACCATTAATTTTAGGTTCATCAATGAGCATAAATGATCCAATCGTAAAAATATCAGACCTAAATCCAGAATCAGGTAATGTGTGTATAGATGGCGAAATTCAATCAATGGAAGATAAAGAAACTAAATCTGGAAAAGTAATTTTAAGTATAGACATATATGATGGAACCAGTACAATGACATGTAAAGCTTTTTTACCTGGAAAAAATGCAAAAAAAATTGTGAAGAGATTAAAAGGAACAAAAGCAATAAAATTAGCGGGAAGAGCTCAAATGGATACATTTTCAAATGAGTTAACTATAATGGCAAATACAATAGTTGTATCAGAACCATTATCAAAAACTATAAGAGAAGATAATGCAGAAGTAAAAAGAGTAGAATTACACATGCATACTAAAATGAGCCAAATGGATGCAATGACATCAGCAACAGAATTAATAAAAAGAGCAATGAAATGGGGAATGAAATCAATAGCAATAACGGACCATGGAGTGGTTCAAGCATTTCCAGAAGCACATAAATTGCTTGGAAGAGATAATCAAAATATGAAAGTGATTTATGGGGTTGAAGCATATCTTGCACCAGATAAAGAGAATTCAGTAACAAATGCAAAAGGACAATCTATAGATACAACTTATTGTGTATTAGACTTAGAAACAACAGGTTTTTCAGCAGTGACAGAAAAGATAACAGAAGTTGGGATAATGAAAGTTAAAAATGGGGAAGTAATAGATGAATTTAGTTGTTTTGTAAATCCAGAAAAACCAATACCACAAAGAGTTGTGGAAGTTACAAATATTACTGATGATATGGTAAAAGATGCAGAAACAATAGATAAAGTATTTCCTAAGATATTAGAATTTTTAGGTGATTCAATAATAGTTGCACATAATGCAAAATTTGATGTTGGCTTTTTAAAACAAAATGCAAAAGTTTTAGGATATGAATTTGATTATACAGTTCTTGATACTTTAACACTTGCAAAAGATGTATTTCCAAATATGAAAAAATATAAATTAGGCAAAATTGCAGACGAATTAGGAATAAAAGTAGAAGTGGCACACAGAGCTTTAGATGATGTTGATACAACAGTAAAAGTATTTAATGTAATGTTAGACAAATTAAGAGATAGAGGAGTTACAACAGTTGAAGAAATTGATACGATAGGAAGAGATGAAAATGCAAAAAAAGAAGAATACAAAAAATTAAATACATATCATGCAATAATTTTAGCTAAAAATTATATCGGATTAAGAAATCTTTACAAGTTAGTATCATTATCACATTTACATTATTTTTATAAAAAACCACGTATATTAAAAAGTTTATACAAAAAATATTCAGAAGGTCTAATATTAGGTAGTGCATGTGAAGCGGGAGAATTGTACCAAGCAATAGAACTTGGAAAGTCTGATGAAGAAATAGAAAATATAGCAAGAGATTATGATTATTTAGAAATTCAACCAATAGGAAATAATGACTTCTTAGTAAGAAATGGAGTAGTTCCAGATAGAGAATACCTAAAAGACATAAATAGAAAAATTGTAGCATTAGGAGAAAAGTTAAACAAATTAGTTGTAGCAACATGTGATGTTCATTTTATGGATCCGCAAGATGAAATATATAGGCGTATATTAGAAGCAGGACAAGGATATAAAGATGCAGATAATCAAGCACCATTATATCTAAGAACGACAGAAGAAATGCTACAAGAATTTAGCTATTTAGGAGAAGAAAAGGCATATGAAGTAGTTGTAACAAATACAAATAAAGTGGCTGATATGTGTGATTTAATTAGTCCAATATCTCCAGAAAAATGTCCACCACATATACCAGGATGTGAAGAAGATATCAAAAATATAGCATATAAAAAAGCACATGAACTATATGGTGACCCATTGCCAGAGATTGTTCAAACTAGATTAGACAAAGAATTAAATTCAATAATTAGCAATGGATATTCAGTAATGTATATTATAGCACAAAAATTAGTTTGGAAATCAAATGAAGATGGATATATTGTAGGTTCAAGAGGTTCTGTAGGTTCATCACTTGTAGCATTTATGACAGGTATAACAGAGGTAAATTCACTAAAACCACACTACAGATGTCCTAATTGTAAATATTCAGAATTCGAAGATTATGGAGTTGGAAATGGATTTGATTTACCAGACAAAGATTGTCCTAAATGTGGTACAAAAATGGCGAAAGATGGAATGGACATACCATTTGAAACATTCTTAGGATTTAATGGAGATAAAGAGCCTGATATAGATTTAAACTTCTCTGGAGAGTATCAAGCAAAAGCACATAAATACACAGAAGTAATATTTGGAAAAGGAACATGTTTTAAAGCAGGAACTGTAGGTACAGTTGCAGACAAAACAGCATTTGGATATGTAAAAAAATATTATGAAGAAAGAAATATTCCTGTAAACAAAGCAGAAATAGCTAGAATTTCAACAGGATGTACAGGAATAAAAAGAACAACAGGACAACATCCAGGAGGAATTATAGTAGTTCCAAAAGGAAGGGAAATATATGAATTCACACCTGTACAACATCCAGCAGATGATGCAAATTCAGATATAATAACAACTCATTTTGATTATCACTCAATAGATGGAAACTTGTTAAAACTAGATATACTAGGACACGACGATCCAACTGTAATACGTATGTTGCAAGATATAACAGGAATAACACCAACAGAAATACCATTAGATGATCAAGAAACAATGTCAATTTTTAATTCAACAAAGGCATTAGGGGTGACTCCAGAACAAATACATTCAGAGGTTGGAACATTTGGAATACCTGAATATGGAACAAAATTTGCAAGAGGGATGCTTTTAGACACACATCCAACGACATTTGATGAATTAATACGTTTATCAGGATTGTCACATGGTACAGATGTATGGCTTGGAAATGCACAAACATTAATAGAGCAAGGAATAGTAACATTAAAAGAGGCAATATGTTGTCGTGATGATATTATGGTATATTTAATGAAAAAAGGAGTACCACCAGATAAAGCATTTAAAATAATGGAAACAGTTCGTAAAGGAAAAGCACTTAAAGATTTGGAGAAATGGGAAGGATTTAAAGCAATCATGAAAGAATATGACGTTCCAGATTGGTATATAAAATCCTGTGAAAAAATCAAGTATATGTTTCCTAAAGCACATGCGGCTGCATATGTAACAAACGCATTTAGAATAGCATGGTTTAAAGTACATATTCCACTTGCATATTATGCAGCTTATTATACTATTAGAGCAAAAGCATTTGATGCGAGTGTTATGATAAATGGAAAAGAAAAAGTAAAAAACAAAATGAAAGAAATTGATATGATGGGAAACAATGCTACACCAAAAGACAAAGATATGTATGATGATTTAGAAATAGTACTAGAAATGTATGAAAGAGGTTTTAAATTTTTACCAATAGATTTATACAAATCACATGCTACTAAGTTTTTAGTGGAAGGAGATAGTTTGCGACCACCATTAAATAGTATAGCAGGATTAGGTACAGTTGCAGCAGAAAGTATTATGAAAGCTCGAGATGAAGAAAAATTTATGTCTATTGATGATATGAAAATTCGTGCGAAAATTGGAGAATCAGTAACAGAATTTTTGAGAGAATTTGGATGTCTTGAAGGAATGAGCCAGAGTAATCAGTTAAGTCTGTTTGGGTAGTTTCTTATAATAGAACGATAGTTATTAGTGAGAAAGGAAGTAATCATGTTAGAAAATAATATACAAATGGGAGATATTTTTTCATTAAAGAATATAATAATTTACTTAGTAATAATAAACATAGTAGGTTTTTACATGATGTGGTCAGATAAGAGAAGAGCTAAATGGGGAAAATGGAGAATTCCAGAGCAAACCTTATTTATAGTAACAGCACTAGGAGGCGGAATAGGTACGATTGCAGGAATGTATACATTCAGACATAAAACTAAAAAATTGAAATTTACCATTGGGTTACCTACAATATTAATACTAGAAATTATTTTAGTTATATATTTTAAATTTATTATATAAGAGAGATAGAAGCACTCTATTTAAATGGTGCTTCTATTTATTACAATGAAAACATGTTACATAAAACAAAAAGAAAAATGCAAATAAATGTAAAAGTTAAATTATCAACAGTTGAATGTGAATAACTTGTAAACACAAAATGTCTATTTAAAGTTATTCACAGAGTTATCCACAATATCCACAGTTTTGTAAATAAAAAATAAAACAAAACAGTAAACTAAAAGGAATACATAATGTAAATAAAAATATTTAGGAACCGAATAACTATTCAAAAAACAAAAAAAGCTTGCATAAAAATAAATAAAACTATATAATTATGACTGAAAAATAAAAAGTAATAGGTGAAGTATATGAATAAAACCAAAAGAAAAATATTTGAGACCTCAATGAAACTATTTGCAGAAAAAGGATATGATGCAACAAGTATAGAGGAAATAACAGCAACAGTAGGTGTTGCCAAAGGAACACTATATTATCATTTCTCAAGCAAAGAGGAAATATTTAATTTCTTAATAGAAGAAGGAATAAAGCTATTACAAAATAGTGTTGAAATAAAAACATTAAGACATGACAATTACATAGATAAAATAAAAGCAATAATATTAATACAGATAAAAATAGTGGCAAAATATGAAGATATAATAACAATAATACTAAGCCAATTTTGGGGAAATGAAGCAAGAAATAAAAAGTGTCAAGATCATGTATATGCTTATATAGGACAAATAGAACGTATCGTACAAGAGGGCATAGAAAAAAGAGAAATAAAAAAAGGAGATACGAGAGCAGTTGCTTCTGAAATATATGGATTAATATGTTCAACTTTAGTATATAAAAAAAGAGAAGGGGAACATATGGATATAATGAAATTATATCATGAGTATGAGAATACAGTAGTAAATGGGTTAAGGATAAAATAAGAAACTTAGAATGAAAGGATAGGAAGCTAAAAATGGAAACAAAATCAAGAAAGATGAAATTTACTGATTTAAAAGATATGTTAAAACAAACAGAAGAAGTATATGGAGATAGACCAGCATACATTTTTAAAACAGAAAAAAAAGGCGAATTTAAAACAATAACACATAAACAATTTAGAGAAGATATAAATGCATTAGGAACATCATTAATAAAAATGGGATTAAAAAATAAAAAGATAGCAGTAATTTCAGAAAATAGATATGAATGGGAGTTGGCATACTTATCAATTTCAGCAGGAACAGGAGTTGTTGTTCCATTAGATAAAGCTTTGCCAGATAATGAAATAGAAAATTTAATTTTGCGTTCACAAGTAGAAGCTATATTCTATTCTAAAAAATATGATGAAATAATGAACAAATTAAGAGAAAAGAAAAATACAAATTTAAAGTATTTTATATCAATGGAATTACAAGAAAATGATAATGGAATATATTCGCAAAAATTGCTTGTAGAAAAAGGAAAAAAATTAATAAAAGAAGGAAATTCAAGTTACTTAGATGCAAAGATAGATGCTGAAAAAATGGGAGTAATGTTATTTACATCAGGAACAACAGCAATGTCAAAAGCAGTAATGTTGTCACATAAAAACATAGTAACAAATGTAATGGATATAATTCAAAGATTCGACTTAAATGAAGAAGATAGATTTCTATCATTTTTGCCATTACACCATGTCTTTGAGTGCACAGTAGGATTTTTATATCCAATATCAATCGGAGGTTCTATATGTTTTTGCGAGGGAGTAAAACATATGGCAGAAAATATAAAAGAATTTGATATAACTGCAATGATATCAGTTCCAGCTGTATTTGATATTATATATAGAAAAGTAATGAAAACAATAGAAAAAAAAGGAAAGTTAGAAGCAATAAAAAAAGGAAAGAAAATTTCAAATTTATTATTAAAAATAAAAATAGATGTTAGAAAAAAATTGTTTAAGGAAATACATGAAAGTTTAGGACCAAAATTAAAATTGGTAGTAACAGGTGGAGCAGCACTAGACCCTGAAACAGAAGCAGGATTTAATGACTTAGGATTTGATGTAGAGCAAGGATATGGTTTAACTGAGACATCACCAGTAATAGCAGCAGAGACTCCAAAATGTAGAAGATTAGGTTCAATAGGAAAAAGTTTTCCGAGTGTTGAAGTAAAAATTGATAATCCAGATGAAAATGGAATAGGAGAATTAATGGCAAAAGGGCCATCTATAATGATTGGATATTATGAGAATGATGAAGCAACGAAAAAGGCATTAGATGCAGATGGTTGGTTCCATACAGGAGATTTAGCTAGAATTGATGAAGATGGATTTATATATATATCAGGAAGAAAGAAGAGTGTAATAGTTTTAAATAATGGTAAAAATGTATTTCCAGAAGAAATAGAAACATTGTTAAACAAAGTTGAAGGAATAAAAGAATCATTTGTTTATGAGAAAAAAGAAGATGGAGATGTCAAAGTTTGCGTAAAAATTGTTTATGATAAAGAAATTATTAAAGAGCTGTATAATATAGAGGGAGAAGATGAAATAAGAGAATTCTTGTGGGGAAAAGTTAAAGATGTTAATAGATTAATGCCAAAATATAAATATGTTAGAGAAATGATTATTACAGAAGAAGAATTAATTAAGACAACAACACTAAAAATTAAGAGACATGAAGAAATAAAAAAAATATTTGAGTAAATGATAGTTTTAAATAATATTACAAAAATATTACAAATGTAATGAAAATGTAATAAAAAAAAGAAGAAAAAAGCCTTGAGGTTTTATAGAAGCTGATGTATAATAAAATAGAATTTAATTATTGACTACATAGGAAAAGGAGGAATTTGCATGTCTAGAAAATCGGGCATAGTAAATGTGAGAATGGTTATCACAGAAGAGAAGATACTATCAAACATAGATAAAGTTCAAAAAATGATAAATCCAAATAGTAAAAAGCAGATAGTTCAATTAGAAGATGACACATATTTTAAAGACTTGATTGAATCTATAAAAGCTTATTTAATAGAATACCCAAAGAAAAAGAATTTTCCAGTAAGTGTATATAAAGCAGCATATGGATTAGTTGAATATGCTACAATACAATTCGAAGAAAACACGAAAAAAGTTGAAGAGTTGATTAGACAAAGAGAAGAAAATATTGCTTTAGCAGGAGAATTAAGAGAACTAATAGATAAGGTTGAGAAAAGAGAAAGCGGTTGGAAAGACCAAATAAAAGAATCAAAAGAAAAATTCTCAGAAGATGTAATTGATACACTAATATTAGTAGGAAAAGACAAAAGCAGAAATACTCAAAACTATCAAGATGCTTTAAAACTATTAAATGCAAGGGTAAATAATTTAGAGACAAATTTACATATTGAAATAGATTTAGAAAGAACAGAAGATAGATCAAAGGCTTTAAGTTATATTGGAATAGAAGTTGCAGAAGAATTAAAAGAAATTCCAAAACCAGCAGAGGCAATAATAGAAGAAACATCAAAAAATGTTCAAGAAGTTGAAGAAAATAATATACAAAATGCTAAAATTGAAAAAGAGGACAAAGTACCAGAAAAGACTGTTTCTCAAGTTGTTGCATTTGAAGACGATATAGAAGATGAAGAATTACAAGAATATCAAGAATCCATTACATTTGAGAAAAAGCCATCATTATGGCAGAGAATTAAAAACAGCAAATTAGGAAGAGCAGTTTCTTATGTACTTAAAATTAGAATTAGAATTGAGTTGCCAGATGCTTTACCAGAAGGCAGAGGAGAAGAATAAAATGCAAAAATAGTACCCCAGAAAACAGGGTACTATTTTAGGCGTATTAAAAAGAAAACTTTAAGAAATTATTGAAAAAAACTTGACAAATTAATAAAATCATATTAAAATATTAAATGTGCTCACAAATGAGCCATAATGATGGTGGATGTAGCGTAGTTGGTTAACGCGCCAGTTTGTGGCACTGGAGACCGTGGGTTCAAGTCCCATCTTCCACCCCATAATTTAATATTGGGCTGTAGCCAAGCGGTAAGGCAGTAGACTTTGACTCTACCATGCGCTAGTTCGAATCTAGCCAGCCCAACCAATAACGAATCTATTCGAACTAATAGAATAGACAAAACAAAAATCAATCAGTAAAATGGTTGATTTTTTTGATATTTGCTATTTACAATAAGCTTTATATAATTTATAATAAAAATATAAAAATAAACAGGAAGAAGGAATACCATGGATACAAAAGAAATGATTGAAAGGAAAGGTTTTGACCCAAAAGCAATAGAGTTTTTAAATAACTTTTTATATGAATTTAATGACTTGTTTGGTAGCTATTTATCACAAGAAGAAGTTCTTGAGAGAATAAACAATTATTTAGATGAAATTGAGTTTGTAGAAGAAATACCATATAGTGAAGAAAATGGAGTAATTGGCTTGTATAATTTAGAAGAAAAAAAAGTTTATATAAGAAAAAGTGATATTGAAAGTGAAAAAAGTACTTTTTTTCATGAAATGGTACATGTATTACATGAAAAATTAGTCACTGCTGAATTACAAGAAAATTTTGAAATACAGGATGAATCTCACCAAATGTATTTAACTGGTATAGGTGTTGATGAAGGTTTCACAGAATATCTTACATCAAAAAGAAATGAAAAATTTTCTAAAGAAAAAATTTTTAATTCTTATCCAATATTAACGCAACAATTTAGATTTTTAGCAAATATTGTTGGAGAGGAAGATTTGATAAGCGGTATTTTTAATGGTCACGAACAGTTTTCCGGTTTATTGCAGAAAAAGTTGAATTGGGAAGAAAATGATTGTAGTGATTATTGCAAAGCAATGAGTGTAATTGCCAAATATGAAAAAGAGGTATTAAGAGAAAAAATAGAAGCAAGCAGGAAAAAAAGTGCAGCAGATAGAGCATTTGATATAATATTTGGAGATCAAAATCAAAAAAAATCGAGATTTCCTAGAGAAGTTGATTCAGCTATAGATGAAATTGTTAAAAAATATCTAATGCAAACTGTAAATAGTGTAGAGGACTTTTATTCATTAATGGAAAATATGAAAATGTATGCAAAGAGCTTAGGAAAAGATGTTGGAGCAGAAATGATGCTGACTCTTTATCAACAATACAAAAAACATCCTGAATTCAATCTGGAAGAAAGCAATCCAGAGTTGTGTGAACCATTTAAAATATATGATAAACTACAGGAATTTTACGACCTTTGTTTTGAAGAAAAACTACAATTTGTTGCAGAAGATAGAGAACTCCAAACATTAATATTCAATGCTAATAATTCGTATGATTTCAAAAAAATGATAATTCAACATATGTGTGTGGATGATAAATTTGGTAATTTAGGACTTGATAGATTTGTAAGAGACGACCATCAATTATCAGATTATAATGCGTTATATGGTATGTTGACAAGTGGATTGTTGAAAGAAAAAATTCAAAGTGGAGAGGTAAAACCAGAAACATTGGCATTAGAGTGGATTCAATATGATGACAGCTATGGAGAGTTTAGCCTGTTTAATATATTTAATGCAAACGGAACAAAAGAGGAATATCTTGGTACATATGCACTTGGAGAATTGGATTGTGATGAAGTATCACAATATGAAATAGCTAAGATGACTGTAGAAGAAAAAAGAAAAATGGTGTCAAGAATCTGTCAAGAGGTGTATGATAGTAAGATGACAGACGAAAGTGTAGAAAAGTATCTTTTTTTGTGTGATTCAAAATCCAAAGAAGTGTGTTACGCATGTTCAGAAGAAAATCAGTGGATGATTTTTGAGTGGGATGATTCTGTGATGGAAATTTACGATAAGCCAGAGTATATCTCTAGTATTGCAGAAGAAAATATAAAGCGAACAAAGAGATGGCTTGATATGGGACAGGATGATATATTATGTTTGCTCGGTTTACAACATGCAGGAGTAATAGAGCAATCTGTAGTAAAGGAATATATAGGAAAAAAAATAGAAAAACAGTATTTAACTCCAGATGATATAGAGGTTGAGATTAATAGACAAAATGTAACAATAGGAGAAATTAAGAAAAAAGTTCAAGAAGTTGCTGAAAGAGTAGATAAGAAGAAACAGGGAGACACCTTGTTAATTAATGGAGGTGACGATATTGAAAAATAGTTATTCATATTCTGAGGTTTTAGATATTATAAACAATATGGAAGTAAAATATAAAGAGATGTTACCTAGAAAATTAATGGACTTTCTTAATGAGAATAAAGATTTAGAATATCAAAAACATGTTAATCCTCAAATACCTCTTAGTGAGCAGAACATTTCAAAAGATGCTATTACAATACTTGCAATGATTAATTTAAAATATTGGGTTAAAGATGAAAAACATAAAGCTGATTTGATTGAAAAATATAAGGCTAATAACAAAGAAATAAGTAGTGAGGAATTGAAGAAAATTCTTGAGTCAAGTGATAATAACGATACAATTATGAATAAATCACAAAGTGCTGATGTAAATACAAGCTTGGTTGTAAAAAGATGTGGTTTTATCGAGCGAATAAAGAATTGTTTTTTGAAATTTAGAAAAAATTAAAAATTGGAAATCAACTTAAAAATAAAGTAGTTATAAAGAAAGGGAAACATATAGCAAATGGAAATTGGAAACTTACAACTTTTTTTATATTTCATTGTGTATATAAGCGAATTAATTATACAAATAAATTTACTTGAAGACTTCAAAAAGAATAATATTGATAAAAATGGAGGGGAATTCTTTGGAATTACTATTATGATTTTTATATCAAATATTTTAGCATATTTTAACTTTGCATGGAATTCAACAGGATTTACATCTGCATTTTGGGCTATTTTAATTTGTGCTTGTGTTTTTATTTGTGATGTTATATTATTTATAATTGGATTAGAAATTAAAAATAAGAAACAAAAATTAAACTCCATAAATGATACAATAATAAAAGAAAAATCATTTATTAAAAGCAGTATTATAACGTTAATATGTAACATAATTATTATTTTTATAATTCCAATAATAATACAAAAAATGATATTAGGAAATGGCGGAAAGCATGTTATTAAATATTTAGAGCAAAAGTATGGCAATGATGGAAATTATAGGGTTGTAAACATAGGTAAAGATTATGAACATTATGGAATGGTGGATAAATATTTAGTTGGTTATTATTATGAAATAAAAAGTGACTATATGGAAAATACATTTGTTATTAGAATAGATGATGAATTTTCAAATATAAGCACTGATTTATTTTTGCCAGTGTATTATTCTGAAAAGAATAATTTGAATTATAGATTAGATTGTAGTAATGGTTTACATTACGATTTTCAAAATCTTGAAAAATATATAAAAGATAATATAGAAAATGAAACAGAGAAGAAATTTAAAATATATGATATTTGTGGAAATTATACACACTTATGGGATTCATATGGGAGAATTCCCTCTATAAATGAAATTGTTGATTCAATAAAGGTGTATTATAAGTAATCCAGCAGTAATTAATGTAGCAAAGAAAGTACATATGGAAATTTTATAAAATAAATTAGATAAGAACAAATTAAAGAAGAACTGAAAATTTTTCTTATTTGTTCTTTTTAAAGTAATAAAGTTTATATTCTGAATTGTATTGCTATATAAAAATTAAAAGTATTGCAAAATATACCAAAATCTGTTAATATATAGAAATAAGAAAGAGAGGTGGCATTGATGTCAAGAGTAATAGTAGTAGGAGGAGGACCAGCAGGAATGATGGCTGCAATAACAGCAGCAGAGAATGGAAATGAGGTAATAATAATAGAGAAAATGCCATCATTCGGAAGAAAATTATTAATAACAGGAAAAGGGAGATGTAATATAACAAGTTCATTATATATGAGTGAATTTATAAAAAATACACCTGGAAATGGAAAATTTTTATATAGTGCATTCCAAAATTATACTAATAAAGATATAATAGAATTTTTAAAAAGACAAGGATTAGAAGTAAAAGAAGAAAGAGGAAATAGAATTTTTCCGGTTACAGACAAATCTATAGATGTTTTAAATTGTTTCAAAAAAAGAATAGATGAATTAAAAATTCAGTATAAATTAAACACAAGAGTAGAAAAAATTTTAATAAAAAATAATGAAGTACTTGCTATAAGAACAGATAAGGAGATAATCAAAACAGATAAAATAATATTAGCAACTGGAGGAAAGAGTTATCCTTTAACAGGTTCTACAGGGGATGGATATAAAATGGCAAAAGATATTGGTCATACAATTATACCAATAAAACCATCATTGGTTCCGATGGAAGTCTACGAAAAAGAAGAATGTAAGAGACTTCAGGGATTAAGCTTAAGGAATGTTGGGATAAAAATAATAGATACAGATAGAAAAAAAATAATATATGAAGACTTTGGTGAAATGATATTTACACACTTTGGAATTTCAGGCCCAACAATTTTAAGTGGTTCTGCACATTTAGTAAAATATAAAGATATAGAATATCTTTTGAGAAAAAAATATATAAATATAAGCATTGATTTAAAACCAGCACTTACAGAAGAACAATTAGATGATAGAATTTTAAGAGATTTTAATACTTTTAAAAATAAACAGTTTAAACATAGTTTAGACAAGTTATTACCTCAAAAAATAATACCTGTTGTAATTGAATTGTCTAAAATACACGAAAGTAAAAAAGTAAATGAGATTACAAAAGAAGAAAGAAAGAGATTAGTAGAATTATTAAAGAATTTTACCATTACAATAAAGAGTTTTAGACCTGTTGAAGAAGCTATTATAACATGTGGTGGAATAAATACAAAAGAGATTGATCCTAAAACTATGGAATCTAAAGTAATAAAAGGGCTATACTTTGCAGGAGAAATAATTGATGTAGATAGTTATACAGGAGGATTTAATTTACAAATAGCATATTCAACTGGATATACTGCTGGAATGAGTGTATAGTGAAGTGGGACATTTGGGGGCGGTTCCATTTTTGCCCTTTTAGTTTTAATATAAATTACGAAGATAAATGTAAATTTTGCATGATATTCCTCGGCTCATTACGAAACTTAAGAAATTGTAACTCATTTTATGGCACCCTTTCATTCTCATGAACTATTTCCATAAAATTTTATA
>ENA-ORLY01001659-ORLY01001659.1-human-gut-metagenome-genome-assembly--contig:-NODE-1659-length-25232-cov-7.011131_pt1 | contig 25232 bp, 19 predicted proteins | sample MGYA00243071_ERZ508832 | MGnify/ENA primary metagenome ERZ508832 (study PRJEB26277, sample SAMN04329777) | human gut metagenome | biome: human-associated habitat | host: Homo sapiens | place: USA... | reverse complement strand
CCCCCCCCTCCCCTCTTTTTTCTTTTGCCTGTTTTTTTCTATTATACCCCTCTTCCATCTTATTTCCACCCCCCCCCCCCCCCCCCCCCCCTCTGCGCCCCCCCCCCCCCCCCCCCCTCTTCTTTTTTCCCCCCCCCCCCCCCCCCCCCCCCCCCCCCGCGCGGGGGGGGGGGGGGGGGGGGGGTAAACCCGCCGCCCGCAATGCCGGCGCCAGCCGGACAATCACGGGCCGCATAACCGACGACGAGGGCGCCCCGGTGGTCGGTGCGACCGTCATCCTCAAGGGCACGACGACCGGCACGGCGTCGGGTCTCGACGGCAACTATTCACTCAACATCCGGCAGAGCAACGCCGTACTCGAAATTTCGCTCATCGGCTACAACAAAGTCGAACTGGCCCTCGCCGACAACCAGACGCAGGCCGATGTCCGGCTGACCGCCGATGCCATCGCCATGGACAACGTCGTGGTCGTAGGCTACGGCGTGCAGAACAAGCGCGACGTGACGACCGCCATCTCGTCGATCAAAGCCGAGGATTTCGCCGACATGCCGACGGCCGACTTCCGCGACGCCATGGCCGCCAAAATGCCGGGCGTGCAGGTGCTCCAGTTGGGCGGCCAGCCCGAAGGCAACGTTTCGGTCCGCATCCGCGGCATCCAGTCCGCCACGTCGGGTAACGACCCGTTGTATGTCATCGACGGCATCCCGTGCGATGCCCGGGCCTTCGCCAACCTCGACGGCAGCGACATCGAGAGCCTCGAAGTGCTCAAAGACGCCTCGGCAGCAGCCATCTACGGTTCGCGCGGTTCATGCGGCGTGATCCTCATCACCACCAAACGCGGGCAGAGCGAACACCCCGTCGTCAGCTACGACGGACAGTTCAGCGTTTCGAACGTCACCAAAACGATGGACATGCTCGACGCCTACGAATTCGCCCAAATCTTCAAGGAGGCCCGCGACGGCGCCTATCTGTTCAATGTCCCGACGGGTTCGATCGACGATCCCTACGAGAGCCGTCCGCAAACCTACCACCGCGTCGACCCGCTCATCACGGCCTACCTGCAGGACAAGACCGGCACGATGGTCAACACCGACTGGCAGGACGCCATCTTCCGCACGGCCTACTCGACCAAACATTCGCTCTCTATATCGGGCCGCACCAAGAGCATCAACTATTTCGTCGGCGCCAACTACCTCTACCGCGAAGGCACGATCATCGGTTCGGACTTCGAACGCTACGGGCTGCGCGTCAACCTCGACGGCAAGCGCAACCGCCTGAAATACGGAGTCAGCTTCTCGCCCTCCTATTCGAAGTCGAATTACGTGGACGCCGACGCCCAGTACGGCGGCGACGGCGTAATCGCCTCGGCGCTGATGGCTCCCCCGGTTTTCCCGGTCTACAACTCCGACGGCTCCTACAACTGGGACATGAACGGCTTCCTGCGCATCAATACGTGGGACACCCAGACCAACGAGGTGCTCAACCCCGTGGCGCTGGCGCTCGAAATCGACGACATCCGCGAGAAACTCAACATCCTGGGCAACGTCTTCGCCTCCTACGAGTTCATCAAGGGCCTCGAATACAAAATCACGGCCGGCGGCGACTACTACTCCTACATCCGCAACTACTACCGCCCCTCGTCGCTCCCCCTGCGCGGTTACAAATACCTCGACGCACAGTCGACCCCGCAGGCTAACTATTACAACAACAACTATTTCCACTGGACCCTCTCGAACCAGCTCTCCTTCAACCGCTCGTTCGGCGACCATACGATCAATGCCGTAGCCGTCTACGAAGCCGAGAAATACACCACCCAGACGGCGCAGATCGTCTCCACGGGCACGATCGGCGACGACAAGATCCGGTCCACCAAGGGCAAAACCATCGACCAGGACAACACCTACAACAACAAATACGCCTATACGTTCGCCTCCTGGCTTCTGCGTGCGCAGTACTCCTACAAGGGACGTTACATGGCCTCGGTCTCGATCCGCGGCGACGGTTCGTCACGCTTCGCTCCCAACACCCGCTGGGGTTATTTCCCGGCGGTAAGCATCGGCTGGCGCATCAGCGACGAAAACTTCATGCGCGGCATCAAGTGGATCGACGACATGAAGTTCCGCGCCAGCGTCGGCCAGACGGGCAATGCCCAGATCGGCAATTCGGAATACCTGGCGCTCTACGGCACGACGAACATCGACTTGGGCAACGGACTCACCTCGCAGGTCTACCCCAAACAGATCGCCAACAACGACCTGGGCTGGGAGAAGAACACCCAGTACAACGTCGGCGTAGACATCAGCCTCTGGCGCGGACTGCTCGGACTGAACGCCGACTTCTACTATTCGAAGACCACCGACATGCTTTTCGACGTTCCCGTCTCGTCGGTATCGGGCCTCACGACCTCGAACATGAACATCGGTTCGATGCAAAACAAAGGCGTCGAGTTGTCGCTCTCCTCGCGCCGCTCGTTCGGCGACTTCTCCTACGCCGTTTCGGCCAACTGGTCGCTCAACCGCAACAAGGTGTTGAGCCTCGGCGATGAAAACGCCGACATCATCAAGGAGTCCTCCTACGCCGGCGGCTACTACATCACCCGCGTCGGACAGCCCGTCGGCTGCTACTACCTGATGGTTCAGGACGGCATCTTCCACAACCAGGAGGAGCTGAACTCCTACCCGCATTTCGACACGACGCAGGTGGGCGACTTCCGTTTCGTCGACGCCAACGGCAACGGCATCCTCGAAAAAGACGCCGACCGGGTGATCGTAGGCAACTACATGCCCGATTTCTACTACGGATTCTCGGTGAACCTCTCCTGGAAAGGCTTCGACCTCGCCGCAGCGTTCCAGGGGGTCTACGGCAACGAAATCCTCAATCTCGAACGACGCTACCTGCTTAACATGGAGGCTTCGTCGAACATGATGCGCGAATCGCTCCAGCGCTACCCCTACGGCGAGCTGAACCGCGCGACCCGCAAATCGAGCGGCAACAACGGCGCCTGCACGTCGACCTTCCACCTGGAGGACGGCTCCTACCTGCGCCTGCAAAACCTCTCGCTGGGCTATACCTTCCCCGACAAATGGACCCGCCGGGCCGGAATTTCGAAACTGCGCATCTATGTGCAGGGCAGCAACCTCTTCACCTGGACCGACTATTCGGGCTACAACCCCGAGGTCAACAAGCGCGCGGCAGACGCCCTGCGCCCCGGCGAGGACTACTGCTCCTACCCGCTTTCGCGCACGTTCAGCGTCGGCATCAACTTTAACCTGTAATTTCAAAGACGAAGATTATGAAACTGAAATACTACCTCGTTTTCACCGCTTTCGCGTTGAGTTCGTGCGGCGAAGGCTTCTTCGAACAGTACCCGAGCAACGACATCACCGAAGGCAACTTCTACAAAACCGACGATGATTTCAACCAGGGCGTCGTCTCCTGCTACGCCAAGCTCAAGACAATGATGAGTTTCCACCTCACGGAGATCGGCTACCGCAGCGACGAGAATATTCTCGAATCAATGGCCGTCTCGACGCAGGACCGCTACGACATAGACAATTTCATCGAGACGGCGAGCAACGGCATTTTGAGCGACATCTGGGATGCCTGGTATAACGGCATCTACCGCTGCAACGACGTACTCGATCACATGAACGGCGTGCAGATTCCCAACTACAACAAATACCGCGGCGAATGCCTCTTCATGCGCTCCTGGTGGTATTTCAACCTCTACCGCACATTCGGCGTGGTTCCGATCGCCCGCACGGTCGTCCCCCCGGCTGCGGCCAAACTCATCCCACGCTGCACCGAGGAGGAGATGTACAGCCTGCTGACCGAAGACCTTGCCGAGGCCGCACGCCTGCTGCCCGACACCCGTAACGCCGAAAAGGCCCGTGTGACCGGTATCGCGGCCTATACGCTACTGGCGAAGGTATACCTCACGTTCGGCAAGCATGCCGAAGCCAGGACCGCGCTCGACGAGGCGATGAAGGCCACGGGCTACGGACTGGAATCCACGACGAAACGGGTCTTCGACATCAACAACAAGATGAACAAGGAAGTCATCTTCGCGCTCTACTACAACAAGACCAACGACAACGGACACGGTTACTGGTACAGCGCCAATACCGATGTAATGGCCGACATCCGCAACCCGACCCCCGAATTCAAGGCGATTTACGACGAGTCCGACAACCGGCTGGCGCTGATCGACACCTACACGAAGATACAGAGCAATCTCTTCGCCATGACCAAGTGGTACGACACCTACGACGCCACCTACACGACGCAGGTCGGCAACGACTTCCCGCACCTGCGCTATGCCGACATCACGCTGATGTACGCCGAGGCGCTCGCCGAAACGGACCTGCCGACGGCGCTGACATGGCTCAACAAAACCCGCATCCGTGCCGGACTCGACGAACTGACCTCGGACGACGTGAAGACCAAAGCCGAGTTTATACGCGAACTGGCCGCCGAGCGCGGACGCGAATTCGCCCTGGAAGGCCACCGCTGGTTCGACCTGGTGCGGCTGGGGCTGGCCGTGGAGCATTTCCGCAACCTGGGTTACACGCTCGACGCCCACAACCTGATCTTCCCCATCCCGCAGAACCAGATCGAGATCGTGAACAACCCCTCGATCCTGTGGCAAAACCCCGGTTTCTAATCCATCAACCCTTAAAGTCAAAACAAGCATGAAAAAGATAATCAACCTGTTGCTGGCCCTCGTCCTCACGGCGAACCTCGCAGCGTGCTGGACCGAGGACATTCCCGAGGCGGGTGCGGCGCGCCACCAGGTCACCGGCCTAACGGCCACGCCGGGCGATGAAGAGGTGCTGCTCTCGTGGAGCATGCCCGAAGGCTGGAACCCGACGGACTTTATCGTCTACTACACCAACACCGATTCGAAAACCGTGATCCGGCGTACGGGCGGCCTGATGAACTGCACGGTAACCGGGCTTGCCAACGGCACGCAATACACATTCTACGTGCAGGCCGTCTACGGCGAAAACATCTCGAACTACGTGGGCATTACGGGCAAACCGTCGACCTCGCGGTTCCCCGTCACCGACCTGGCGATCGAAGCCGGCGATGCCTACGTCACGCTCACGTGGTCGAAGCCTTCAACGACGGTGCTCTCCTATACGCTCTCCTACTACAACGAGGACGTCACCGGCGACGTGACGGAACTGCCCCTCGACAAGGATACGACCGCCATCACGCTGGACAACCTGGTCAACGACAAGAACTACTACTTCTCGTTAGTGGCCAACTATGCCAAGGGAACCTCTGAAGCGGCCACCGTCAAGGCCATGCCGACCCAGGCCATCCCTTACAGCCTCGACCGCGACAAGGCAGCCAAGAATCAGCCCATCACCTTCACGTTCAACACCGCGGATTACCCGACAGCCACCGATGTCAAATGGACTTTCCCGGGCGATGTCGTCAAGCAGGGCACGGTCGTCAAATACGGCCTCGGATCGGTCGGCACGCAGACCGTGAAACTGAGCGCGACCATCAACGGCAACGTACGGACCTGGAACCTCGAGGTCGAGATTCGCGAATACGTCGTTTACAGCACCGACTGGGCGCAGGACGGCTCGAACTACAACGGCTTCAAAGGCTCCTGTCCGGTATTCTCGCCCGACGGGAAAACCATCTACATCATCACGTTCAACAAGGTGGCGGGCCTGTACGCCTTCGACCTGGCCACAGGCAGCGAGAAGTGGCGTTACATCCCGGCGGCCAAGTCGAACAGCTACAACATGCTCACGGTGAACCCCGTCACCGGCGACATCTATTACGGAACGACCGGCGCCGGACAATTCTATGCCGTGACCGCCGAAGGCCAATTGAAGTGGACCTTCACCGAGGCTGGCTCCATGCAAAGCTGCTCGCCGGCCGTCAACGCCTCCGGCACCGTCGTTTACATCAGCGACGCCACGGGCAACACGTTCGGCATCGACGCTTCGTCGGGATCGAAAATCTGGTCCTATGCCGCCGGCGACAAGGGCTGCGGCCTGCTGGTCCTCGCGAACGAACTGCTCGTCGGCACGACCTCCAACGCCATCTTCCTCAACGCCGAAACCGGCGCGGAGATCGCCAAAGTCGCACTGGGCTGCACGATGGTCAACAATACGGGTTTTGCCGTCAGCAACGACAAGACGCTGGCCTACTTCGGCGCTAAATCCGGCTACATCGGAGCCGTCAACCTGACTTCGCGCACCATCCACGGCAAACTTCTGGTCGGAGGCGGCAATGCCACGGCCAACGACATCTACGAACCCGTCGTGGCCCCCAACGGCTCGGTCTTCGCCGGATCGAAGAGCGGCGAGGTGTTCAACGTGAAGGGCGACCTTTCGGCCAAGAACTGGGAATATGCGCATACCCCCAGCGGAGCGCCGCTCACCAACGCATTCAACTTCGCGCACCCCTGCGTCGACTCCGAAAACCGGTTCTACATCACAGCGGGACAGGCTTCCAACGTCTCCTACATCTTCGATGCGAACGGCAGCATCCTCGACTCGTGGAGCTACGAGGACAGCGACACCAACCAGAAACAGATGGGCGGCAACAACTACCTCGACGGCGTTCTCTATTCGGCGTTCATCGGCAGTTCCTCGAAAAACGGAATCTTCGTCGGCAAATACGTCGGAGGCGAACGGGCTTCGAGTTGGAGCACCCACGGCGGAGACATCTGCGGCTCGTGCTGCGTAAAATAACCGATTCGGGAGGCGCCGGCCGCACCGGGGCCTCCCTTTCCCCCCCCCTAATTCGTAACCCGCAATGAAAAAACTTATAATCCTCACCATGGCCTTTCTGCTGATAGACTCCGTTTCACAAGCCAAATATCCGGTCGGCATCTCCCTCAGCATACTGAAAACACCCTCTGTCGAAGGACTCGCGCAAATCAAGGCCTCCGGGGTCGATCACGTCGAGGTCGTCTTCAACTACTTCTGGCGCAACGTCCCCGAGAACGAATGTTACACCCGAGCCTACCGGGTCAAGGCGCTGCTCGAAGAAGCCGGGCTGAAAGTCTGGTCCTGCCACCTGCCGTTCAGCCGCCAGCTCGACATCTCGGTAGCCGATCCGGCGCTGCGCGAACAGAACGTCGCGCTCATGGAGCGGATGATCCGCCTCGCGTCAATCTTCGGCCCGCAGCGGCTCGTGCTCCATCCCAGTTCGGAGCCGATCGCCGACGAAGAACGGGAGATCCGCCTGCAAAACTCGGCCAACTCCATCGGCCGCCTCGCGCTGTCCGCCAAAGAGATCGGCGCAGTGCTCTGCATCGAGAACCTGCCCCGCACGTGCCTGGGCCGCGACTCGGGCGAGCTTATGCGGCTCATCGCCGACTACCCCGAAGTCATGGTCTGCTTCGATTCGAACCACCTGCTCAAAGAGGAGCATGCGCACTTTTTCGAGGCCGTCGGCAACCGCATCGGCACGATCCACGCGTCGGACTACGACCGCAAGGACGAACGTCACTGGCTGCCGGGCGAAGGCGTCATCGACTGGCCCGATTTCCTCCGCCGCCTGCAGGCTTCCGGCTACAAGGGAGTCTTCATGCACGAAGTCCGCGCCGGGGAGACCGCCACACCCGAAAACATCGTCAAAACCTATAACGAGGTAATACTCGGCAACAAGAAAAAATAACCGACAAAATACACTGCCATGAAATACGGACTGCTGAACAAAATCCGGCCGATGCTGTGGCTCGGCCTCTGCGCCGCCAGCCTCGGTGCGGGGTGCTCGAACGACGACTCGGGCGAAACCTCGGAACTGGCCGCCAAAGTCACCCTGACACTTTCGAAATACTACAACGACCAGGGCGCGACATCGCTCGTCACGTGGAAAAGCTCCGACCGGGGAGCCGTCTTCGCCGTCAGACACGGCGCGGCGGAGCCTGCCTACGCGGCGCCGATCCTCCCCGGGTCGCAGAAGTCGCTCTTCCTCTTCACGGTCGACGCGCCGGCGCACGCCGATGCGACGCTCGTGGGCTTCTACCCTTCCGACGCGGCCCTCGCGTGCGAAGACAACACCCTGAAGGCGACCATCCCCGCCACCCAGAGCGGCAGCATCACGCCCTGCCTCGTGGGCAAGGCCACGGCCCGCGCCAACAGTTACGAAGGCTACGACATCGAGCTCAAACAGCTTTTCTGCACGATGTACGTCAGCGTCAAAAAAGGAAATTACTCGATCAGCAAGGCCGTCGTCAAAGCCAACGGCGGTGAAACGATTGCCGGAGACATTTCGATCGGCATCGACGACGGATCGGTCAACGCATCGGCGCAGACGATCACCGTGACGCCGCCTTCGCCCATAGACTGCACCGGCGAGGCCCGGCTGATTCCGGTTATGATCGCCCCCGTGACACTCTCGCAGGGGTATACCGTGACCCTCACCGACACCGACGGCCATTCGTTCTCGGTCGGTTCGACCGATGCCGTGACGCTCACGGCCGGTGACAAAATCGAGACCGACGACGCCCGTTCGACGGAGGTAACCGAACTGATCTTCTGCGGCGACAACATGGTCTACATGATCGACGCGGGATTGGCCGACGAGACAGGCTACAAAAATGCCGTCACGTGGAGTTGGGACGCCACCACCGCCGCAGCGACGCTCGGGCTGGCCGCATCGCGCTGCAACCATCTCGACGACTGCAAACCCGTCGACAACGGCAAGAAGCTCCTGGTCACGAGTTCCTACAACTGGTGCGCGCTGCTCGACATCGCAACCGGGGAGGTGCTTTTCCACACCACGGCGGCCCCCAACGCCCATTCGGCGGAGATGCTCCCGGACAACCGCATCGCCGTAGCCTGCTCCGAAGGCAGCAACTCCGACAACAACAAGGTCCAGGTCTACGACATCGCACGTCCGAACCTCGTCTTGTTCCAGTCGGAACTCGGCTCGGCACACGGCGTGGTCTGGAACGAAACGACCCAACGGCTTTACGCCATCGGCGGCCAGAGCCTCCAGATCTACAAACTGAAAGACTGGACAAGCGCGACGCCTTCGCTCGAACTGGAGAAAACCGTGCAAACGCCCTACGGCGGCCTGCACGACATGTCGCTGGTCAACTCCAATACGCTTTGCATCGGCGGACGCCGGGCATACCTCTACGACATCGGCGCCAACCAGTTTACCGAAATGACGCTCTTCGCCAGTTCCACCGCCATCAAGTCGATCAACTACAACGACGACACGGGCGAATTGTGGTACACCGATTCGACGATTCCGGAGGGTTCGCAAGCCTGGTCGACACAGACCATCCGCTATGCCACCGACCGAAACGGCTCCGCCGCGACGCGCACGATCAAAGTCCCCGACCTGGACATGTACAAGGTCCGCGTCATGAGCTGGTAAGCCCCACCCAAAGCCCCCACCCGGCTAACGGAAACGCCGCCCGAACGTTACAACGTTCCGGACGGCGTTTCTAAATTCGGGCGCTCTGTCACCGCTTCGTTTTCCAGCTTTTGCGCATCCGGCTTTCGATGCCCGGCGTAGCGTCGAGGGCCACCGTCTCCACGATGTCGTCCCACGACTCGGCGACCCAGCCGACACGCTCCCGGCAGCGTTTCAGGACCTCCACGGCCCAGATCTTCACGGCGACTTTCGCCTCCGGCGACACGGCCCATCCGGCGGCCGTTTCGGCGATCCGCTCCAGATCGCCGGACTCGGGCGCATAACGCCCCAGCAGGTCGGCCATGATCTTCCCGAAATGACGCTGCGCGCTGGCGTTGGCGCACGCCGCGAAATCGACCCGGCAAAAGGATTCGGCACGGGGCATGAACGCCTCGGGGGCGTCGAAATAGATCCGTTCGAGCACATAGGCGCCGCGGAACAGCACCTTTTGCCGGACAGGTCCCGGCAGCTCCGGATGCGGCGCGGTCGCCACCGCGTACAACAGATCCACAGCCCCGGCATCGCGCACCCTCCGGGCCGTCTCGTCGGCGAAATTGCCGTGGAACCGCTCCGACAGGAGCCGTATCAGGTCAGCCTCGGTCATACTGCCGGAAACCGCTCAAAACAACTTCTTGCGGGATGTCGTAACGACGAAATCCTTCAGATAGAACGGCTCGAAATAGGCGATGTCCTCCGTGCGGCCTTCGTCGAGGGCCTGCTGGGCGAGCCGGGCAAGCCCGCGGGCCGACGGGGTCACCTCCACGCACACCGCGTCGGAAAGGATGCCGGCGCATTTGCGCGCCCCGCTGCCGAAGATCACGAACGGACGCCCCTGACCGCGGAAGGCGGCGAAACTCCCGGCGTCGACCACCTCGGCCGAAACTTCGCTCTGCGGACGCCCTTCGGCGTCGAAAACCTGCGCATAGACCTCCATGCGCCGGGCGTCGACCATCGGACACAGCAAGGCGTTCGACCAGTCATCTACGGCGAGAATCCCCGCCTCGTAGTCCTCGCGGGCCACCTCGGCCAGCGCATCCAGCGACCCGACGGCCACCAGCGGCTTCTGCAACCCGTAACACAATCCCTTGGCGAACGACACGCCGATGCGCAGTCCCGTATACGATCCGGGTCCCTTACCCACAGCCACGGCGTCGAGTTCGTCGGGCGCAATGTCCGTCTCGCGCAGCAGTTCGTCGACGAACACGCCGACCTTGCGGGCGTGGTCGCGCCCCTCGTCGCTCTCGCGCAGCGACAGCAGTTCGCCGTCCTTGGCGATGCCCACGGAACAGATGTCCGTTCCGGTCTCAATAGCAAGTATTAAACTCATAAGTTATCCTATCGTTTTTTCGCCACCATCGGCGGTTGTCGCCGCCTTCGGCGTCGTTTGCAAATCTGCCCTCCCTCGGAAGGGACTCGTCGCGACGCAACCCGGATTATCCACCGGAACGCAGACGCTATATCACCCCGAAATGCTCCAATGCGCGCCGGATTCCGTCGTCGTCGACCGAAGCCGTCACATAGTCCGCGGCGGCGAGCGCCTCGTCGCATGCGTTGCCCATCGCCACGCCCGCGCCTGCGGCCCGCAGCATCGCCACGTCGTTGCCGCCGTCGCCGAAAGCCATCGTCTCGCCGTTCGCAAAGCCGAAATGCGCGGCGAACTCGGCCATGCCCGTCGCCTTGTCGACACCCCGGACATTGACATCCGCGAAAATCGGGCACCAGCGCGACGCCACGAGCGACGGCAGTTCGGCCATCACCCTCTTTTCGAGTTCGGGATCGAAATAAAAGCACATCTGGCAGCAGTCGCCCCGGTCGAAAAGCGCCCGCAGATCGACCTGTTCGGGGACCGGATGCGCCACCATCTCCGCCAGCCGCACCACTTCGGGCGTCACGCGGTTGACGAAAACCCCGTCGTTCAACTCCAACCCGACCGGAAAATCCAGCTCCGCCGACAAGGCGAGCAACTTCTCGAAGTCGGCGCGCGGAATCGGATGCCGGGCCACGACGCGGCCGTCACGCATCAGGCAGTCGGCGCCGTTGAGCGCCGCCACGCCGTCGTAGGGAATCGCCTCCAGATCGGCCAGATCGGCCGCCGCGCGCCCCGTGACGATGAACAGCTGCACGCCGCGCGCATGGGCCTCACGCAACGCATCGAGCGCCGAAGCGGGCACCCGGTGGGTCTTGAAGCTGATCAGCGTTCCGTCGACGTCCAAAAATATAGCCTTTATCATTACCGGTAGTTTTTCATCGCCTTGTCCATCTCGCGCCGGGCGTCGTTCTCCTTGAGGTATTCGCGCTTGTCGTACGACTTGCGGCCGCGGGCCAGCCCCACGACGACCTTCGCCAGGCCGCGCTCGTTCAGGAACAGCCGCAGGCCCACGATCGTCAGGCCCTTGTCCTGCGAAGCGCGCTGCAACTTGTCCAGTTCGCGGGCCGTGAGCAGCAGCTTGCGGTCGCGGCGCGGCACGTGGTTGTTGCAGGTCCCCCAGGCATATTCGGCGATGTTGATGCCGCGCACCCACAGTTCGCCCTTGTCGAAATAGCAGAACGTGTCGACCATCGACGCCTTTCCGGCGCGGATCGACTTGATCTCCGTTCCGACCAGCACGACGCCCGCAACGTATTCTTCCAGAATCTCATAGTCGAACGTCGCACGCTTGTTCCGAATGTTTATCTTCTTTTGTTCGCTCATATATTCAATAACGGCACACGAATTGCAATTTTAATTCGCAGGGGTGGGAATCGGTCAAGGTAACTAATTCTTTTATCTTTGATATGTTTTACACATCTTTCTGTTTATTTTCTGTTTGCACACGGTATGCGCAGTGATGCGTGTACGACCCGAGACCCGCCCCTTTTTTTCTTATAAAATCGGTCGTCCTATCTTATTGGCTATCGTCTTTTTAACCTGATTGTAAGCCGCCAACCGCTGCATGATATCCTTTTGTTCGTCGTCGGGAAGTTCGTCGTCCAACTTCGCCTGCAACTCCTTGATCAGCGCCTCGACGACTTTCGATTTGTAGAGCGTCACGGCCTTCGGGACCCCCACGGCCAGCATCTCGGCGTCGGTTTCCAGGTGTATTTCCTTGCGCCGCCACAGCTCGCTAAGCACATAGTTGTCGTCCGCCGTGAGGATGTCCACCGACATGTTGCACACCTCCGGGTCGATGTGGTTCAGGAAAACGTGCGCCGGGACCTCCACGCCGGTCCCCAGCTGCGCCCACTGCTCGCGGTAGGCCGCCATGATCTTGTTGTAGACCGGATTGCGGAAGGCGATGTTGTCGTCGCTGAGCTCCGAGAAAATCACCTCCGCGACGTTGCACGCCACCATCGTCCGGCCCTCCTTGAAATCGAACGAGCAGTGCCCGTACTTGAGCAGGTATTTCACGATCTCGCGCTCCAGCGTCTCGAAACTGCTCCCCGCCTCGACCTGTTTGACGAACTCCACCTCGGGCTGTGGCGCCTCCCTCTGCCTCAGCGTCGTCTGCCGGCGCAGGAACTCGTCGGTCTCGCGGTCGCCCGACGTGGTCATGCGCTTGCGTGCCACCTCCGAAATGAGTATCTGCTCGTCGATGTCCATGATCCGCGCGCACTCCTTGATGTAGACCGAGCGCTGAATCGGATCGGGAATCACCGACACCGACTGCACCATGTCGGCGATCAGCGCCGCTTTGCGGATCGGGTCGCCCTCGGCGTCCTGCAACAGCAGTTTGGCCTTGAACTCCAGGAAGTCCTGCTCGTTGGCGCGGATATACTCCTGCAACTCGGATGCCGTATGGCTGCGCGCGAACGAATCGGGGTCCTCCGGCTCGGGCAGCAGCACCACGCGCACGTTCATGCCCTCCTTCAAGATCATGTCGATACCGCGCAGCGAGGCGTGAATGCCCGCCGAATCGCCGTCGTAGATCACCGTGATATTCTTCGTAAAGCGGTTCAGCAGGCGTATCTGCTCCGTCGTAAGCGACGTGCCGGACGAAGACACGACGTTCTCGACCCCTGCCTGATGCATCGAAATCACATCGGTGTATCCTTCGACCATGATGGCGAAATCCTGCTGCTGAATGGCCTTCTTGGCGAAATAGAGACCGTAAAGTTCGCGTTTCTTGCTGTATATCTCGCTCTCGGGGGAGTTCTGGTACTTGGCCACCTGCTTGTCGGTGCGCAGCGTGCGGCCTCCGAACGCCACGATGCGCCCCGAAATGTTGTGCACGGGGAAGATCACGCGGTCGCGGAACCGGTCGTACAACGAGCCGTCCCGGTCGCTGACCAGCGAAAGTCCCGTCGAGAGGAGAAACTCCTTCTTGTAACCCGCCGCCAGGGCGTCCTTCGACATCCGGTCGCCCTTCGCGGGGCAGAATCCGAGTCCGAATTTCTTGATCGTGGCGTCGGTCATCCCGCGCTTCTGGCGGAAGTAGGCCAGTCCCACGCTCTGTCCTTCGGTCTCGCGCTGGAGGTAGTTGGCGAAATACTCCGCGGCCCAGCCGTTCAGGGCGAACATCGACTCGCGGTCGTCGTTGCGGCGCACCTCCTCTTCGGTCAACGCTTCCTCCTTAACCTCGATGCCGTAACGCTTGGCCACCATCTTCAGCGCCTCGGCATAGGTTGTGGCTTCCTGATCCATTACGAAAGTCACGGCATTACCGCCCTTCCCACAACCGAAACATTTATAAAGGCCTTTCGAAGGAGAGACTACGAACGACGGGGTCTTCTCGTTGTGGAAAGGACAACACGCGACATAGTTCACGCCCTTTCGTTTGAGCGTGACGTATTCGCCGATAATATCCACGATATTGGCGGCGGCGTAAATGCGGTCTACTGTTTCCCGGTCGATCATAGCCTACAAAGGTACGAATAATCGAATTAAGAATTAAAAATTAAGAATTAAAAATTATTCTCCGCCCGCCGTCTTCCATCCGATGTCCCCGCACTTCTTCGGCATGAGATTCGAACACGAGGAAATAATTCGCGACTTTTAATTCTTAATTTTTAATTCTTCACTACCTTTGCATCTATGGATTTCAAGTTAGTATCGGACTATGCCCCGATGGGCGACCAGCCGGAGGCGATCGGGCAGCTCGTCAGCTCGATCGAACACGGGTCCAAACACAACACGCTGCTGGGCGTGACGGGTTCGGGAAAGACTTTCACGGTGGCCAACGTCATCGCGCGGCTGAACCGTCCGACGCTGGTCCTGAGCCACAACAAGACCCTCGCGGCGCAGTTGTACGGGGAGTTCCGCAACTTCTTCCCGGAGAACGCCGTGGAATATTTCGTGTCGTATTACGACTACTACCAGCCGGAGGCCTACCTGCCTTCGACGGACACCTATATCGAGAAAGACCTCCAGATCAACGCCGAGATCGAGAAGATGCGCCTCGGCACGGTCGCCACGCTGCTGTCGGGCCGCCGCGACGTGATCGTCGTGTCGAGCGTCTCGTGCCTCTACGGCGCGGGCAACCCGGCGGACTTCCACGCCACGGCCATCAACATCAAGGTGGGGCAGGTCGTCAGCTACAAGCATTTCCTCTACAAGCTGGTCGAGGCGCTCTACACCCGCACCGAACGCGAGCTGGAGCCTGCAACGTTCCGCGTCAACGGCGACACGGTGGACATCATGGCGGCCTTCGGCGAGTTCGGCAACCAGTGCTTCCGCGTGATGTTCTTCGACAACGAGGTGGAGGCCATCCAGTCGATCGACCCCGTCACGGGACAGCGCATCGCCTCGCTCGACAGCATCACGCTCTACGCCACGAACCTGTTCGTGACGACCAAAGAGCGCATCAACGCCGCCGTGCAGCAGATCTACCTCGACCTGGGCAAGCAGATCGAATTCTTCGAACGCGCCGGGCGTCCGATGGAGGCGCAGCGCATCAAGCAGCGCGTGGAGTACGACCTCGAAATGATCAAGGAGCTGGGCTACTGCCCGGGCATCGAGAACTACTCGCGCTACTTCGACGGCCGCGCCGCCGGGACGCGCCCCTTCTGCCTGATCGACTATTTCCCGAAGGACTACCTGATGGTCGTGGACGAGAGCCACGTCACCCTGCCGCAGGTCCACGCCATGTTCGGCGGCGACCGCGCCCGCAAGGAGAACCTCGTGGAGTACGGCTTCCGCCTCCCGGCGGCCAAGGACAACCGCCCGTTGACCTTCTCGGAGTTCGAACAGTTGCAGGGCACGTCGATCTACGTGAGCGCCACGCCCGCGGACTACGAGCTGATGAAGAGCGAGGGCGTGATCGTCGAACAGCTGATCCGCCCCACGGGGCTGGTGGACCCGCCGCTGGAGGTGCGCGTGACGCTGAACCAGATCGACGACCTGATCGGGGAGATCGACAAGCGCGTGAAGAACGACGACAAGGTGCTCGTGACGACCATCACCAAACGCATGGCCGAGGAGCTTTCGAAATACTTCGACCGCGTGGGCGTGCGCAACCGCTACATCCACTCGGACGTCGACACGCTGGAGCGCATCCAGATTCTCGAAGACCTGCGGGCCGGGATGTTCGACGTGCTGGTGGGCGTGAACCTGCTGCGCGAGGGACTCGACCTGCCGGAGGTGGCGCTCGTGGCGATCCTCGACGCCGACAAGGAGGGATTCCTGCGCAACGTCCGGTCGCTCACGCAGATCGCCGGACGCGCCGCGCGCCACTCGCAGGGCAACGTGATCCTCTACGCCGACACCTGCACCGACTCGATGCGCTACGCCATCGAGCAGAGCAACCGCCGCCGCGAGAAGCAGGTGCGCTACAACATGGAGCACGAAATGCTGCCGCGGCAGGCGCAGAAGAGCGGCTCGGGACAGAGCGCGCTGCTGGCGGGCCGCGTCGACACGTCGGAGGTCAACATGACGGCCTACCCCATCGCCGAAGACCACTACGCAGCGGCGGCCGACGTGCAGAAAAGCTACACGGCCAGCGAGAACATCGACGCGCTGATCGACAAGGCCCGCGAGGAGATGGAACGCGCGGCCAAATCGCTGGACTTCCTCGCCGCGGCGAAATTCCGCGACCGAATGTACGAACTCCAGAAACTGCGGGAGGAGAACCGGAATCAGAATTCAAAATTCACAATTCACAATTCATAATCGGGCATTCTGCAAAAATCGGCCTGAAAGTCCGCTCCCGACGACACGAAAAGTCGTTCGGCTATGAATGGAATTCAGGTTCTTGTCTATTCCGGTTTTTCCGCATGGCGGAAGGTGAAATATTTGGCCGCGAGGAAACTGTAAACCGTCGTCAGCAGCGTCGTGACCATCTTCGCCGGCGTGGGCCACACGCCGCAGACTTCCACGAAGAACTTCAGCCCCGCATAGGTCAGCAGCACCGACCCCGCCACCGAAAGCAGGTAGCGCAGAAGCTGCGTCCCGGCCCCGATCGGCGACCGGCGGAACGCCACGTAACGGTTGAGCCAGAAGCCCACGAAGAAGGTGAACGGAAAGACGAGAATCATCGCCGCGATGTGCGGGGAGACAACCACGAATCCCAGGTCGACGTAGCGGTGCGCCACGATGAAATTGTAAAAGAGGAAATAGCAGACGGGATCGAACAGGATGTAGGTCACACCGCCGCAGACCGCGTAACGGAACACCTGCCGGGGCAGGACCGCGGCGACGGGCCGGATGTAAAACCAGTCGATCGCCCGGATTATCAACTCCGCAAGGGCCATCAGCGGGCGGTGTAGGTCCACATGTCGGGGAAACGCCCGTCCTGCACGCGGATGAACTGCGCACAGGCTCCGGCATCGTCCGACGAGAAGGGCGAAACCATGAATTTCCCCCCGAAACGGTAAATCCGGCAACGGAGCGCCGACTCCTTGGCCTCGGTCTCCCGCACGGCGCGCCGGGCGTTCTCTTCAGTGCTGAAAACCCCCAGCACGACATAGTGGCGGCCCGAAAGCAACGCCGTCGGGGCGTCCTGCTCCTGCGCCGGATGCGTTTCGGCGATCTCCGGTTCCGGGGCTGCGTCGGGAACGGAAGCCCCCGAAGCCGCGCCTCCCGCCTGCGCAGCGGACTCCCCGGCCACAGACCGTTCCGTCGGAGGAGCCTCGACCAAAGCATCGGGCGCTTCGACGGTCCCGAAGCTGTCGGACGCAGCGGGAATCTCCGTCACGGCCGCCGCTTCCGGCGCCTCCGGATAGAGCAGCAGGAACTCCCGCCCGCCATAGACCGCCGCAATCCCGATTGCCGCGATGCCGACCCACAGCGGCCAGTCGAAACGACGCTGCACACGAACCCGCACGGGTTCGCGCCCCTGCGGATTCAGCCGGAGGTCGAACGCCTCGTCGGGGATAAAATTCTTGAATTTCAACTCTCCGACGCCCTCGACGGTCAGCAGGTCGGCCCGGTGCACCCGGGCGATCCAGCGGTCGTAAACGGCCTGCGCCTCGGCTTCGGGATTTTCGTATCCGCCGGCCTCACGCATGACGCGGGCAATCTCGTCGACCAGCGACACGCCCCGCTGCTGCGAGGTGAAGGCCACCGTGCGGCTCGGCGGCAGTACGGTTCGCCGGTTGAGCCGCCTGGCTCCCTGCCGCTCGGTGTAGAGCGAGCCTACGCCGGGCAGAAAAATCTCCCCGCCGCCGGCCAGCAGGTTGCCGACAAGCCTGCCGATCTGCTCTTCCATCGGGTTCGCGTTCATTTTTTCTTCTTTTTAGGCGTTGCGGCCGGGGCTTTCGGCACCGGGGCCGGAACCGTTCCGGGCCGGGTCGCGCCCCGCCAGATCATATAGATTCCCAGCAGGATGAAGGGAATGCTGAGCCACTGGCCCATGTCCAAAGCCCAGCCCACTTCGAAAGGCTCCTGCTCGGTTTTGATGTACTCGATGAAAAAGCGCGTGAGGAACGTACCGATCAGGCCGATTCCGAACAGAATGCCCGGACGGCGGCGCGCGATGTCCCTCCTGTAATAGAGCCAGCAAAGGATGCCGAAAGTCGCCAGGTAGCAGAGCGCCTCGTAAATCTGCGTCGGGTGCACCGCCGCAGGGGCGAACTCGGCCACCCACTTGTGCGAACGGACGAACTCGAAGCCCCACGGCAGGGTCGTCGCCTGGCCGAAAATCTCCGAGTTGAACAGGTTGCCCAACCGCACGATCGCACCGCCGATGCCCACCGGAATCATAATGCGGTCCAGCGACCAGATATAAGGCAGTTTGTTGCGGCGCGAGAAGAGCCACAACCCGATCAGCAGGCCTATGGCCGCGCCGTGGCTGGCCATTCCGCCGTCGCGGAATCCCGTGATGATGGTCCACGGCTTCGAAAGGTATTCCATCGTGTCGTAGAACAGACAGTGGCCGAGCCGCGCGCCGAGGATCGTGGCGAGTGTTCCGTAAATGAAAATCGACTCCGAGACCTTTGCGGGAAGTCCTTCTCGATTGACGAAGTTATCGAAGAATTTCGCGCCGATCAGAATGGCCAGCGCCCACATCAGCCCATAATAACGGATGTCGAGCGACCCGATGCTGAACAGCACCGGATCGAAATTCCAGACAACGGAAAGAGGTTGTAGAATCATTTATTTAAGTTGTTTCTTTATTATTCAGCCCCGATTCCTTTTCGGGCGGTCACAGTCGCCGTCTCCGGCGTCGCATTCGAATCTGCCACCCCGCCCCTCTTTCGGGGAGGGAGACGGCGTACGCCCCGCGCCTCTCGTCCGAAAGCCGTCTCTCAAACGACCCACGTAAAGGACTTGTCGCGACGCAACCGGAATTCAGACCGAAATGCTAACGGATCTTACTCCGGATTTCGTACATTCTATTTCATCTCCTGCAAATTCACCTTCTTCAGCGTGAAGGAGAACGTGCTGCCCACGCCGAGTTCGCTGCGGACCGTGATCCGTTCGCCGTGCGCTTCGACGATATGTTTGACGATGGCCAGCCCGAGTCCCGTGCCGCCCTGCTCCCGCGACCGCCCCTTGTCCGTACGGTAGAAGCGTTCGAACACACGCGGCAGGTCCTCCTTGGCAATACCCGAACCGTTATCCTCCACCTCGATCAGAATTTTATCCAGCATGTCGCGGAAACGGATGCGGGTCTGCCCGCCCTCCTTGCCGTAGCGGATCGAGTTGATGATCAGGTTGACGAACACCTGCCCGATGTAGTGTTTGTCGGCCAGCACCCAGAAGGGCGAAGGCAGGTTGTCGGTCCCCTTGACCGAAATCCGGATCTCCTTCCTGTCGGCCTCCATCTCGGCCTGCTCGGCGATCTCCTTGGCCAGCGCCACCACGTCGAATCGCTCCAGATTGAGCTTGTTCATGCTGCTTTCGAGTTTCGAAATGGTGTCGAGGTCGTTGACGATGTTGATCAGACGGTCGATGCTCTTCTCGGCGCGTTCGAGGTATTTGCGGTTGATCAGTTCGTCCTCCAGCCCTCCGTCCAGCAGCGTCGAAATATATCCCTGGATATTGAATATCGGGGTTTTCAGTTCGTGGGCCACGTTGCCCAGATATTGCTTGCGGAAGCACTCGGCCTCTTTCAGCCGGGCGATCTCCCGGTCGTTGGTGTCGGCCCAGGCCGTCAGCTCCTCGCCGATGTTCTCGACGCGCTTGTCCTTCAGTTCCGAGAAGATCTCGTTGGTGTGCACGTCGCGCGAAAGCACGATCGAATAGATCGGCTTGAGTTTGTAAGCCACGTACTTGCGGATGATGAACAGCGCCGCGAGCGCCACCACGACGAACACCCCGACCGACGTGCAGAGCGTGATCCACCATTCGATATGCTGTATAACCATACCCACGGCGACGATCGCCGTGGCGAGCAGGGCGATCCACAGCGACGCGCCCTCCTTTGTCTTGATGTGTACCATAGGCTTACTTCATGTAGTTTTGCATCAGCCGGGCGATGTATTTGCCGACGATGTCGAATTCGAGGTTCACGACCGAACCGACTTCGATGCGGCAAAAATTCGTGTGCTCGAAGGTGTAGGGAATGATCGCCACCCGGAAACTGCTCTCTTTCGAGTCGCAGACCGTGAGGCTCACGCCGTTGACCGTCACCGAACCTTTCTCGACCGTGCAGAGTCCGGCGCCCTGCGGCTCGTACTCGAAGGTGAAGTACCAGCTTCCGTCGGCATCCTCCTTCGCCGTGCAGACCGCCGTCTGGTCGACGTGCCCCTGCACGATGTGCCCGTCGAGCAGGGCATCGGGTTTCATCGACCGTTCGAGGTTGACCAGATCGCCTTCGCGCAGCAACCCGAGGTTGCTCCTGTCGAGCGTCTCCTTCATGGCCGTCACGGTGTAGGTGTCCTCCGTGATGTCCACAACTGTCAAACATACGCCGTTATGTGCTATGCTCTGGTCGATTTTCAACTCCTTGCAGAAATCCGCCCGGAGCGTGAAATCCTTGTTCTGACGGTCCGTGCGGATCGAAACCACTTCCGCCGTACGTTCCACGATGCCTGAAAACATACTCTTCAACTGTTTATGATCAATTTTCCCTTCACTTTGTAGACCGAGACTATATCGTTGACGTTCAAAACGATGTCATCGTAATTCTCCCGATCCCCGGCCACCAGGCGGACTTTGCCCTCCTCATCGGCGGCCCGAACTATCCGCAAAGTTACAATTTTTCGGCAGACTATCACATATTCACCCCCGGGAATAATTGCATCGCGGTCCACGGCTTTCAGCAGCACGACCGTTCCGGGCGGCACGATGTTTCCCATCGCACGCCCCGTATAGCACATCGCCAGGTCGCACGCCCCCACCGGAGGCACGACGAGGTTGCTCTCGGCCTCGAGATGTTCCAGATGTGCGATGCCCTGTTCGACATCCACATTATAATAAGGTATCTGCGCGCCGCGTATCCGCTCCTCGGAGAACATCTGCCCCTCCCCCGTCAGCAGCCAGAGTTTGTCGACCTGGGGGAATTTGCTGACGATACGGTCGGCGACGTCCAGCGAAATGCCGTTGTTGCCCCGCTTTATCTGATAGAGGTTTTCGCCGCGCGCCAGGCCGATATATCGCGCAAAATAGTTGGTCGACATATTCGCCCACTTGATTACGGCCTCGATTCTTTGCCAATTATTCTGCTTTTCTCGCATTTTTTTTCGAATATTAAAAAAATTTTTGCATCTTTGCACACCCGGTCCCGTAGTTCAATGGATAGAATATAAGATTCCGGTTCTTACGATATGGGTTCGATTCCCGTCGGGACTACCAGGCACAGGTGCGCAACAAGCGCACTTGTGCTTTTTTTTATCGTATCTGGGCGAATGCAAAGTCGGGCGTCACTTAATTTATTCAACAAAAATAGTAACAAATTTCGATCATACAACAAAAAATAGCATATTTGATCGCCCGAATATCACTTTTAGACACACCTGTTCGTAATACGATAAAAGGAATCCGCACTCTCGGTGCGAACTCCTCTTATACAATAAATGTGCGATTTATAAAATCAGACTTCAAAAAGAGAGGCGCACGCCCAGTCTCAAGGTCAGCGTCAGAGGTGAATCCGTACGCGACGTACGCAATCCGGTTTCGGTGAAGTAATACGATCCTTCTGGCTCGAAATAAAGCCCCACCATACCGCCTACACGGTATTGCGCCCCCACGGCTGCAAGCGCCGACCACTGCACGCCCGGTTCGTCGACGGTCTCGGAGCCGAGCCGGGCCGAAACGCATTTCTCGACCATGCCGCCCGCACCCATATATAACGAGAAGCGGCCGCGCTCGAGGAACTGCCAGTTGAAGCGGAGGGGAACCCCTATGAAATGGAGTTTTTGCGCCACGTCGTCCGAGGTGTACTGCATCCTCACGTCCGAACGCAGCAGGGTGTAGTTCACGCCGCTTTCCAGCGACAGTCCGTGGGCGAACTCCTTGCGCACGGCGATGCCGAAGCTCAACGGCTGGTGGTGGCGGAACGAACTCTCGCCGTATCCGCTGCTGCGCAGGGGCGCCAGGCTGTTGCCGTTGCCGATCACCGACGAAGCATCGTTCTTTATCGAGGTGTTGAGCATCCGGGGAGCCAGACCTTCGCTGTTTCCGCCCGCCACGCCGCCGCCGGCAAACAGGGAGAACGACGCCTTTTTATGCGGTTTGGTGTAGGCTACGAACGGCTCGTCGGAGAACCCCGCACGACCGGCCGCGCCGGCCGCCGACCGCGTTGCGGGCCGCCCGGAAGCCTGCTTCGAAACCCTTTCGCCGGAAGCCTCCGCCTTCGCAGTATCTCCAGATGACGCCTTCGCGACTTCACCGGACGACGCCTTCGCCGCCTCTCCGGAAACTTCCGCCGCCGCGACCTCTCCGGCCCGGACCGCAGGCTCACCGTCCGTCCGGAGATCTTTCAGGGCCGCCGTCTGCGCAGGCTGCCCTGCGGCCGCAGCGAGGAGCGACCGCCGCCCCGCGGAGGATGCCTCCCCGGCGACCTGCTCCCGGGGCAGCCCCACCGCCCTTGCAAGAGCGTCCCGTACGGTTTCCGGCTCCGCGGGCTGCGGTATGGCAACCGCGGTTGCTCCGTCTTCCGCCACCGATGCGATAACAGTCCCATCATTTTCCAACGCCTTGTCCGGCCGGAGCAGGAATTCACCCGCAACGGCCAAGATCAGCACGGCAGCGGCTGCGGCGGCAATCCGCGGCCGGTAGATCCGCCATACGGACCCGCGGGGTTTTGTCCCGGAAACCTCCGGCCCCGGAGCCGCACCGCCCAACTCGCGCTGCAAACGCTCCCATCCCCCCGCCGGAGGCGGGAGTTCGGCGTCGCGAAGCGCGTTCCGCATGGCTTTGATCCAATCCTTGTCTTGTTTCATAGTTCTATGTGAGTCCGGCAGCGCCGGATGATCCACCTTTTTCTGATATTCCGGAGCTGCATCCTCTCGATTTCAATGCGTCTCCAAATAAGCCCTGATCCTGCGGGCCAGCATGGCCCGGGCGCGAAACAACTGCGAAGAGGAGCTTTTCTCGTTGATTCCCAGCATCCGGGCGATGTCGCGGTGGGAATACTCCTCGATGCAGTAGAGGTTGAACACCGCCCGGTAACCCTCGGGCAGCTCGCCGATGAACCGCATCAGCACCTCGCGCGGAACGCGGGCCATCTCCGCCACGTCCGGTTCCGCCACCTCCGCCGCGGCCTTTCCCTCGTCGAGCGTCACGCTTCCCAGCTTGCTGCGGCTGCGTATCCACTCCAGCGCCACGTTGACCGTGATCCGCTCGATCCAGGCGCGCAGCGAGCCGGTTCCCCGGTAGGTGAAACGGTCGAACGCCCCGTAGATCTTCAGAAAAGCGTCGTGGAGCAGGTCTTCGGCCGTCGCGCGGTCTCCGGCGTAACGCATGCAAATCGACAACAGACGGCCTGCATAGCGGTCGTACAGCTCCTTGCGGGCCATATCGTCCCCTTTCCTGCACCCTTCGGCCAGTATCTGTTCCTCCATTTGCATTACTCAATACACTCTATAAATGCCGCGGAAGGCAAAAGACTGCATGAGTGAAAAAAATTTATTTCGCATGCAGTATTCGGCCCTGCCGGACGTTTTAAGAGCGAAAGGTAACATAAAATATGGATATTATGAAAAAATTCGGTTTATTCCTCATCGCAGCTATAGCTGTCACCGCTTTTACCTCCTGCAACGACGACGACGGCGGCGAACCGCTCCGTACGCTCATCACCACCGTCCGCACGCTCGACGGCGGAGACTACTATTTCCAGCGCGACAACGGGGAGACGCTCTACCCCGGCAACAAGTCCCGCGTCCCGGGCTACAAGCCCGATCCCGACAAAACGCAGCGGGTCATCATCTGGTTCACATTGCAGAACGGCATTGCCGATTACGATTACAACATCGACCTCTATTTCGTGGAAAACATCTACACCGGCACTTCGGAGATCGTGACCGACGCGGCTCGGCTCGAAGAGCTGGGCAGCGCCAAAACGGGCTTCCAGAGCAATACGTTCAACCTCACGAAAGAGTGGCTGACCTTCTATGCGCTCTACCCCGTATCGGACAATTCGAAACACACGTTCACGGTGATCGTCAACGAGGTGAAAGACGAAGGCGAAAAGGGTGACGGAGGCGCCGAACAGTCCGAAGCGGCCGAAACGGATCACCTGCAACTGGAGTTGCGCCACAACCCCGGCGGCGACACGCAGGGCTATACCGACGGCTATTACGTTTCGTTCGACCTCACGCCGCTCGCCGAACGGCTCGAAGGCAAGAAGGGCGTCGTCCTGCATATCGAGACCAACAAAAACGGTCCCCAGGAGATCAAACTCGACCTGCTGCAGAAGAAGTAGCCACTCCCTCACGGCAGCTGCTCCGGTCCGCCACTCTGCGGACCGGATTTTTTGCGTCCTGCCGCAGCGCCCCGCAGAGGCGCGTGTGGTCGGAAGATTCGTTCTCCGGAACCTCGACTCCGTTTTCAGGCGGCAGCTCCCGGGGGTCCGCCCGCAACTGCGTTGCGGGCAGGCCTCCCCCGGGCGAAGCGAGCCGGCCCTTCCCGGGCCATGCCCCGGATCGCGCTCCAACACCGGCCGTGCGCCCCGAACCGGCCTCCGGCCCGCCTCCCGGCGCATTGTTTTTTCGCCCCGAGGGCGCAGATTTGCCGAAAATCGCTATCTTTGCATCATGTCAATCGTACGCAACACGGAGAGCGATCTCGAATTCGAGAACAAAATCCGCCCGCAGGAGCTGGAAACCTTCTCCGGGCAGGACAAGATCGTCGAAAACCTCCATATCTTCATCAAGGCGGCGCTCATGCGCGGCGACTCGCTCGACCACGTCCTGCTGCACGGCCCCCCGGGACTGGGCAAGACGACCCTCGCGAACATCATCGCCAACGAAATGGGGGCGCAGCTGCGCGTCACGTCGGGTCCGGTGCTCGACAAGCCGGGCGACCTGGCGGG
>ENA-ORLY01001654-ORLY01001654.1-human-gut-metagenome-genome-assembly--contig:-NODE-1654-length-25310-cov-4.288353_pt1 | contig 25310 bp, 13 predicted proteins | sample MGYA00243071_ERZ508832 | MGnify/ENA primary metagenome ERZ508832 (study PRJEB26277, sample SAMN04329777) | human gut metagenome | biome: human-associated habitat | host: Homo sapiens | place: USA... | reverse complement strand
GAAGCACAGTGCCGAAGACCGCCTACAAAGTTATTGCATGGCACGTATCGAGAAATTCATCAACGAACGGGGAAGACAAATCATCGGTTGGGACGAGATATTGGAGGGAGATGTAGCTCCCAATGCCACCATTATGTCATGGCGTGGAACAACAGGTGGTATCAAGGCGGCACAAATGGGGCATGACGTCATCATGACACCCAATACTTACTGTTATCTGGATTATTATCAAACCAATGATATAGATAATGAGCCGCTTGCCATCAGAGGATATATCCCCGTAGAAAGAGTGTATAGCCTTGAACCGACTGAGTCACTGACAGAAAAACAAGCAAAGCATATCTTGGGCGTCCAAGCCAATTTATGGACAGAATACATCGCAACCACAGAGCATGTGGAATATATGGTACTTCCTCGCATGGCGGCATTAGCCGAAGTACAATGGTTGTATCCTGAAAAAAAAGACTACAAGAATTTCACGAAACGTCTGATACCGCTGACACAATTCTATAAAAGAGACAGTTTAAATTATGCCAAACATATATTTGACGTCCAAGGAGATTTTACGTCAAACGTAGAAAAAAAGACAATCACAGTCACTCTGAGTACAATTGATGAGACACCGATTTATTATACACTGGACGGAACCGAACCAACGGTAAATTCCCCTCAATACATAGAACCGATCACGATCGATCACGCTACGGAAATTCGCGCCGTTACCATCAGACCGGAAGGCAAAAGCCGGGTGATAAGTCGAAAACTCGCACCGGGGAAATCAACAGGATGTCCTATCGAATTAGATACGGTAAAACCAACGGAAAGATTCCTATACAAAGGTGCAACCACTCTGGTAGACGGAATGAAAGGTAGTGAATGCTATACGTCAGGTGAATGGATCGGCTTTACCGATGGAGATGTAACGGCAACGATCGATCTGGGCAATATGAAAAATATAAGTCGTGTAAGTACAAGCGCTTACATAGATGTAGACTCCTGGATCATGGGAAGCACTGGATTAACTGTTTCCGTATCCAATGACAAAGTAACATTCCATGAAGTGGCAAATAAGGATTATCCGGCCGAGAAAAATCCCAAGAAAAAAGATATTGAAGAATACAAGGTAGAATTCGAGCCGGTAAAAGCACGGTATATAAAAGTAACCATCAAACGTACTCCTTCCCTTCCTGAAGGGCATGCGGCAGCCGGAAAGACTCCATTCATGCTTATCGATGAAATTGACGTAAACTAAGAAAAAACAAAAAGAGGCCGGTTCAAGATCAAAATGAACCAGCCTCTTGAAAAATATTCAAATCGATTAGAGCAAAGTCATCCTACTTATTTGAAAACTTGCTTCATCGGTCGTCCGATCCACACTTGGGGCTGCTTTAATTTAAAGATATAAGCAATCGTAGAAGCCACATCAAACTGCATCATGCTTTCTGTAAAATTATATCCTTTCTTGATACCTTTTCCGGCGATGATGAACGGAGTTTGCATTTCCTGCATTGTCTTGCCTCCGTGTCCCTTGTTTATGCCGCCATGGTCTGCTGTTACGATAAAAATCGTCTCATCCCACATGCCGGCCTCTTTTACCGCATTAACAATTTCAGCGATATAGCCGTCCAATTCTTCCAGTTTCTGATAGTATGCTTCCGTATCATGTCCGCTCTTGTGACCTGTATGATCGGGTTCATCAAAGAAAATACCAACGAATGCCGGTTTCTTTTCTTTGATATAAATACAAGACTGGGTTGCTACCGCTTTATCCGCTTTCCCGGAAGGATCATCTTCTGCTTTTACATGCATCTCTTTACTCATGGCTTTCATTTCTGCCAAATATTCCAGTCCTCCCCACTGGCAGAAGAAACCGATCTCAGCTTCCGGATTCGCATCTCTGAATACTCCCCAGATACTTGGAAAAATACCATAGTGGCTCAGTTCCCGTGAAGGAAGTTCCGGTGTCTTGGACCCCCATTCGGTATACCCGTGCAGTTCCGGTCCTGCCCCCATAAACATCGAAGCCCAGTTTACAGCACTTGAAGAAGGTAATACCGACCGTTTCTCCAATGTATATGATCCGTTGTTCATCAACTGTTTTACAGTAGGCATATTTGCTTTTTCTACACTGTAAGCTCCCCATCCGTCCAATCCGATAAATACGACATGTTTCGCTTTCCATTTAGCACCAAATGAAGGAGTACATAAACATAATAGAGTAAAACAAAGAATTAATTTAAAGATTTTGTTGTTCATAATGATTAAAAATTAAATTAAATGTTATTATATTCATCTTTTACATAAGTCTTTACTTCGTCTGTACACTGACGCCCCCCTTTAACCCGACGCGCGTATTGGCCGCACCGTTAAGCAAAACTCGAAGTTCACATTTACCTTCTGTCGGTAAGAACTCCACCTTCAAATCTTGCTCATTCACCACGTCCTTCGTGCCGATTAATTGACCGTTCAGCCAAACTTCAGCCTTCCCCACAACGTTTTTTAAGAAAATGATCCCACCCTCTTTTTGCAAATGCCGGTACGGAACAAATTCTGTACGGAATATGATGTAATTGGCATTCTCCAGCAACATAGTCTTATCCGTAGATATTGTCACCGGCTGCCAGCTGTTCATATCATTATCCGCTATCCGGCAAGTTACATCAGGCTTCTCCAAAGTCCCCGGAGAGACAATCCATCGATCCAGTATCATCGGAGAATTTTCCACCGCTACAAATGGAGATAAAGCCACTTTATTCACAGGAATGGTAAGAGCTGTTGATTTCATTCCGGTACTGGTTGCAGTGAGAATCACTTCGCCCGCCCCCTCGGTCGTTTGGATAATAACTTGTGCCAATCCATTAAACAGGCTGCGCTTGTTTCCCTTTTCTAATTCATGGCTATTGGGATCACCATTACCCAAACCGATAATTCTTGCAGGACCGGATACCGTAAATTCAATCATGTTATCAGCTGTCGGCACAGGACGCCCTTTTGAGTCCAACACTTCGACAGTAACGGGCATGGCATCTCTTCCATCACCGGCCAGCATGGAACGGTAGGGGGTCAATCGTAGGCGAACCGGTTCGCCCGTAGTTTCCACTTTCGTCCGTGAAACAACCTTCCCGTTTTTATAACCAACCGCCTCCAGCTTACCTGCCTTATAAGGAACAAACCAAGTATTCATCTCATACGGATCTACCTTCTGCTCAGATATTTCCTTGCCATTCAGTAGCAGTTTCACTCTATCGGCGTTACTCAAAGCCATTACTTTAATCGGTTTCCCAATAGAATCGGAAGGCCAGTTCCAATGCGGTACCAATTGCAAGACAGGCTTGTTCTCCACCCATTGCGCCTGATGCAGATAATAAGCCATTTTTGGAAAACCGCATAAATCCATAATACCAAAAAACGAACTTACAGAGGGCCAGCTGAATGGAGTGGGTTCTCCATGATAGTCAAATCCTGTCCAATAAAAGCAGCCTGCCATCCAAGGCCGTTCTGCTACTGCCTTCCAAGCATTGCGATGTGTAGCCCCCCAGTTGGCACATTGTGTATCATATGAATCCATCTGATTTTTTGATCTGTCTGTCACATACTCTCCCCTTGTCATAAATGCCGAACCGTCTTCAGAACTGATCAAAGGCAACTCCGGGTTCTCCCTGTGAAAACGGTCATAGCTGTTAATCTGGTAATTGAACCCGGCAACATCTACCGCTTGGGAAACATTGTATTTGGAAAAGAACCCACCGTTCATGGCAGCCGTTATAGGACGTGTCGTATCCATCTTCCTGACTACATCATACATCCGGCGAACCATTTCATAACCGTTCTCCGTCCCTTGCATCGGTTCTTCATTAAATACCGACCAAAGGATGACGCTCGGGCAATTGCGGTCCCGACGAACCAACCATTCCAACTGACGGACATATTCTGGCGATGTATTAAATACTCTGTTTTCAGCCAAAACCTGAATTCCCATCCTGTCACAAGCCGCCATATACTCTTTTGCCATCGGATTATGAGCAGCCCGGTAAGCATTGACTCCCATTTCTTTCAATTTACGAAGACGGAATTCCCAAAGGGCATCGGGAACAGCTACACCGACTCCTGCATGATCCTGGTGGTTGCAGACGCCTTTTATCTTTATATTTTCGCCATTCAACCAAAAACCCGTATTCTTATCAAAACGAATTGTACGGAAACCGCATTTAGTCTCAACTTCATCACTTACTGTTCCATTCTGCTTAACAACAGTCTTTACTTTGTAAAGAACAGGATTGTCCGGTGACCAAAGCTGCGGATTCGATACCGGTAACGACAAATTGACAATTCGGTCTCTCAATGCAACCACAGAAACTGTTTTTAATTGTGTCTGCACTTGCTTACCGTTAGGAGAAATCAGTGTTACTTCCACCTCTCCATCAGCAGACTGTCCACCTGCATTGTATAAGGAAACCTCTACCGGAATTTCCCATTGTTCTCCTTCTTTCTTTACAGGGTTCGCAAATACGCCGTCTGTAATGATGTGTAACGGGGAACGTTTGACCAGCCATGTGTGACGGTAAATACCGGCTCCTTCATACCACCATCCCTCCTGAGCTTCTGCATCCACCCTCACTGCAATCGTATTGATATTATCCCCATAAGTGGCATATGGAGTAATATCGATATACATGGAAGTATATCCACACCAGTTACGATGCAGAACGGTTCCGTTTACCCAAATGGTCGCATGAGTTGAAATACCGTCAAACTGTATTTCAAGGTGTTTTCCTTTATCTTCAGGCGCAAGCCTGAATTTACGCCGGTACCAACCGAAGCCGCGGTCACGGTAGCCTTGGGATAAATTAGCATCCGGATTTACACTTCCCTCAATTGCCCAGTCATGCGGTAAATCAACCATACGCCAGGAAGAATCATCATAATCCGGTGATGCCGCCCCACTTGCATGTCCGGCTTTGGCGTTCCGATAAGTCATATTATGTCCTTTGATTACCGGATAAGGAATATCTCCCTGATAAAATTTCCACCCTCTATTAAGCGACAAAACCTCTCGGGCAGTTACTCTTTCTTGCGCATAAACCTGTAAGTGCACAAAAAGAATTATACTCAGAAAAAGCTGAAAACCTTTGAATACTTTCATACTGTTTAGCTATAAAATTATTAAAATATCAACTCCATCATATTCCCCATTGTTTATTCGGTGTATCCCCCAACCACAATTCAAGAACCCCACCTTGTTCCAACATTTGATGAGAAAGTTGATAAAAATTATATTCCTTACCATTCAACCGGGCGCGTTGTATATAACAGTTCTTTGAAGAATTATAATACGTTTTGATCTTGAAAGTTTTTCCCTTATAATATTTCGTATCCAGTTGTATAGTCACCTCATCAAAAACAGGACTGGTAATATCATACATCGGATTTTGCCGGGAACCTCCGTCAAGGCTGAACAGCCCCATTGCCATCAATACTCCTATACCGCCCATTTGACCTTGATCTTCATCGTGCCCTCCATAACCTTTATCCGGAGTAACATCACCATAAGCTTGTTCTTTCACTCTACGTACCCAGTATTGCGTCAACCAAGGCTTTCCTGCATGAGAAAAGACATGAGCATTCGAACATCCCGGTTGATTGGCATAGCTTACAGTCCCTCCTCCATAACCATATACAAAATCCATAGAAGCAGCTTGCTCGAAAGCATAATTCAATAACAAGCATAAACTGTCGTTTCCTCCCATAAGCTTCGCCAGCTTGGGGATGTCGTGTGAAACACCAAATGTAGCTTGCCATGCATTAGCCTCTACATACCCACGTCTGTTCGTCAATTCCGTATGTAGCCAACTTCCATCTTCACGCCGTGGCAAAATCAACTTTTTTTCATTGTTGAAGGAAGCACACCATCCGGAGGAACGTTTCCGATAATAAGTACAGTCTCTCTTTATTCCCATACGAGCGGCCATCTCACTCAAGGCCCAGTCTTCAAATGCCCATTGTATAGTCAGTCCCGCATTGTCAGGGCAATAACCGTGTTGAACATAAAAGTCCAATTCCTTATCCATGTCTAACGCCAACATACCACCTTTCGCATGGTTCTTTTTCATCGCTTTATATCCGGCTTTAACCGACCATTTATGAGTGATACCCCTTTGGTACGCACTTGTGATAAGCGATGTGGCAGGACAACCGGTCATGATATAAGAATATCCGCCTGCACAAGGGCCACGCGGTAATAAATCTCCATTCAGGTCATATTCGATAAGTGAAGCCGCAAAATCGTCCAGTACGGAAGGATAAGCAATTCCCCAGAGTGTATTCAGATTCCATTGGCTCAACCAAAATGCATCTGAATTATACATATGATGTATCGGACGCCCGACTTTGTCTTTCCGAAGCTGTTTCACATTCATTCGGGCCTGTAAGGTATGTTTACCTTGCCGTACTCCTTGTGTATAATCTGGATACTGCCCGTTAAAATCATCTATTTTATGCCGTCCCAAAAGCGTATGCCATAAATCTGTATAAAACTTTCTTTTTTGTGCTTCGGTACCTCCTTTTACATCTATCTTTCCCAACCATTCATTCCATTCCGCCTGCGACTCCTGACGCACACGATCAAAATCCCAATGGCTGCAACTTTGTTTCAAATTTTCCTTTGCATTATCCACACTGACATACGAAATAGCCATTTTAACCTGTAATCTATCCCCAGCCTTTACTTTATATTTAGCAGAAACACCCGAAGTGGATGCATCATAATAAGACTGTTTCACACCTGCCACCTGTGGTTTACTGTCAGTAGCACCTTGCATTTCACAGACATCTCGTTTATAATCAGTTCCGGACCATCCATCCAATGCATAGAAAGGACGGTCGAATTCCGCAACAAAAAATATCCGGACGACATCAGGACCTCCCCACAACCGCCCCATCGTATCAAAAGAGCCGCTTATCTCGTTGGGACCACTACGCTTTACCTGAGCATTAACCATTGTGGATGTACCTACAAACCCTCCCAAATTGAATAAAATCTCCGCATCACAATCTTTGGCATAAGTCAATCTGTAAAAACTGGCACGGTCGGTTGCCGTTTGTTCTACCCATGTGCCATACTTCTCCAGATACAGACGATGATATCCCGGCTGAACAATCTCTCCTTCATGACTAAAAGGTGATTTCCAATGTTGTTCTCCCTGTGTCGGATCGATCTGCCCGGTAGTCGGCATAAGCGTCAGTCCCGATAGCATCCAGCAGTGCACTTGTGGAAACCCTAACACTTCTGTAGAGTTGTAGTTGTATCCTCCGCCATATTGATTTTTATTACGGGTTAAAGGCGCAGCGCCAATCATACCAAAAGGTTGATTACCTGTTATAAAGAAAAAATACCGTCCGCGACTCGACTCGATATAAGGATCTACCCAGGAAACATAATCCTCATAATTTTCCGAAGCTGGGTAAACCTCAATCTCAGACAAACCGAGATGCTCTCCGTCCCCGTCGGTCACTTCAAAACGGACCCAACGGGTTTTCCGTGTGGGAAATGTGACAACTTTAGGCTTGCCGTCATTAGCGATTTCCCAAACACTAACATGGCTACCATCGCTAAAATGGAGAATCCCGCTTGCTGTATGCGTTTTCTCATCTTGCCGGTCATACAATACTACTTTATTGATACACACTTCTTGTTCCCAGTCCAATTGAATCCAGGGATAGTCAATTTGCCCCCAAAAAGTTTCGGCACTTTTAGAAGCCCATTCTCCCTTTCCTGCGATACGGATTTGTTGGTCGATAACATTTTCTGCTTTGTGAAATTCATCCAGTACAGAAGATGCGCTCACATTGCTCTGTGATGCTATATTATATGGAGAAGCACACATTGTGCATGCAGAAAACAGTGTTATAAGAAAAATAGATAATTTTTGTAAACTCATACAAACATTATTTGATATAAATAAGACTATTTGCGAACTAAACTCATTGGGGTTAATTTAATAATTTCTCCCGGTTTTGTACTCCGCTCCTCTATTTGATTGGTAAACGGATTCAGTATTTTCAGTACCCCTCCCTTCTCAGATAGTATGGTTATGCCCTGCACTCTGCCATTTCGATAATCGGCACTGACCAGAAATCCTCCGACTGCTCTCATTTTATTAAACCCGACCTCTCTCCATCCTTCGGGAATAGCAGGGAAAACACGTATAATTCCTGTATGGCTCTGCAAAAGCATCTCCTGTATGGCCGAGGCACATGCAAAATTACCTTCCAATGTAAAAGGACGGTAGGTAAAAGAGGTATATCCTTTTTTCAACTGATCACCATTAAGATGAAAACTGTTGGGAGAACAGAATGCTTTAATGAAAATGTGCAGATTGCGTACAGCAGCATCGCCATTGAACACACGGGCATACATATTAGCTAACCAAGCATAGGTATATCCGATCCAAAACTCATTTCCCAACTCCTCCACATGATGTATGGATCGTTTGATCAGCTCTTCCGCCTCTTTGCCTTGTGACACATCAAGCAAACCAAAAGGGTGAAAAGCCAACATGTGTGAGAGGTGACGATGAGATTCCGTCAGTGGATAACCGGGAGCGATTGTCAAGCCCGTACTATCCGAAGCAAAATCCGGCCATTCTGCCAATTGCCTGTGCCAATAAGCAGCCTCTTCTTTCAGCCCCAAAGCATCTGCCATTTCTGCCGCCGCCGTATAAGTAAAGCGTATATTCGCCAAATCATAATTGGTGGTTTGCTGAAACCATGCATCCAATTCGTTATCGTTAATTTCCGGAGAAGAAGACAGAGGCAGTTTGCGCTTATTATCCGCATCCTTTACAGAGACATTTTCAAAATAACGGGCTGCCTCTTTCACCCAAGGATATGCCCGGTTCTTCAAGAATTCCGCATCTGCTCCGTACTTCCACTGTTGATAAAAATGATGGGCAAGCCAACCACTTGTAGTAGGCTGGTGAGAATAAGGGCTCCATCCTCCAATGGCTTTCCCTTCCAATGTAGCGATACAGGGTACATTCAATCCGCTCACTTTAAAGAAACGGCGAGTAAAATCCTCTCCATTGTCTTTTATCTTCCAGAGCCAATCGGTGAATACGCCTGATTCTTCCAAGTGGTTGGCACTGTAACCCGGCCAATAGCTAAGCTGTGTGTTTAAGTCATTGTGGAAATCCCCACGCCAGGGAGGAGTCTGCCCGTTGTCAGCGGTCCATACAGCTTGCAGACAGATAGGAGGTGCCTCTTTCCGGGAAGCCGCACCGAACTTATACATTTCCAAGTACCATTGGTTTTCTAAAACCGGATCGGGTAGATGAATCCGACACTTTTCCCAATAGGCATTCCACCAGCCGGTATGTTCCTCCAATGCTGTATAAAAATCTTTTTCATATTCTTTCATAAAGTCGGCAGCCTGTACGGTCTCGCTATACCAGGTACCTTGAGTGGTAATGCAGTAACTTCCCTCCAAAATCTGCGAAGTGGGGGTCTCCCATTTCAAAGCCACTTCATAACTTACCTTCCCGTAAGCTTTCTGACGGTAAACAATGCTATTGTTACGCCTCTTCATTTGGCCATTCTTATAGCCCAACCGAGTAAGCAGATGAGTGCGGGGCGCGCTGACCCTTTGTATGCTCGAGCCATTATCTTCAAAACGGGGAGTCTGTAAATCGATGGAAAGTGTTATGGGTAAATTCTCAAACCGGAAATGACCGGTCTTATCGGTAGCACACGTAAAAAATCTGCCAATGGCTCCACACTCCCAAGTAATGGTACACACAGCTGTATGTATGTCCAAGTCCACTTTCTTCACTTTTCCCAAACCGGATATCGGGAATTCAATAGCCCCTACCGGAATTTTAGTGGGAGCACAATCTTTCCGGCTACGGTCATCGATTAAGGCACGAACTTTAGAAAGGTCTTTATTATGAATTACTTCATCACAGACAAACTGATAAGAGTAAGTGGGAGAGTCGAATTCTTTGACAGGACGTAAATCCCACAAGTCGGCTCGGTCCAAAGCCAAGCGTAAGTTCCCGTCTCTCTCCCAAAGAAGATTTCCCATTATACCGTTTCCCAAAGGAATCGCCTCATCCCAAACTGTAGGAATAGTACTGAATTGCAATCCATGGGATTTCTGATCTTTTGCTTGGAGAGGAATTACATTTAGTATATAGAATCCCAGAAACAGGATAAAAAATTTCTTATTTTTCATGAATACGAGGTATTAACAAGATAATACAGAACAAGATTTAAAACAAGCTCTTATAAGGTTGATTGGGGGGAATAAAAAAAGATTGATTGAAATATTTGTAACTTTAAGAACCCAATCAAAAAGTCACAAAATATTTCAATCAATCCAACTATATCACTTTACTTAATCAGTAATTTGACAGTCTCCTTGTCAGTTCTCAGAATATAACATCCGGCTTCTTCTACCGTAAACTGAGTATTACCTTCAGATTCAAGTGTCTTCACAATTCTTCCGGTCAAATCGTACAGATTCATTGTACCTGTTGCATTCAGTACATATACGTATTTTCCGACTGTGTATACTTTCAAGGCGTTATCTGCCGTTTCCATCTCCACACCGGTCGCATCCTTGTCGATAAGTCTCAGATACAGAGGCATACCTGGAGCAAGGGTGAAATCGATCCGGGTCGTACCGTCACCCGGTAAGGTCACGATAACACCTTCCATCTCGTCTGCCAGTTTCCACTCACCGGTTACCACCAGGCTCGTAACGGTTTCCGTCTCGCTCCATCCCCAAACCGGATCACTCTTCGGACGCAGGTTAGGGTTACATACAGAAAGATACAGGATCTCCTCATCGGCCTTGTACTGTTCCATCAGCAGCATTTCGGAACCGGCAGTTTTCACATAACCGTAATTCAGATCGGAGGCGGCTTTGAACAGCGTATAAGCCATCACGTTTCTCGGTTTGTAGTTCAGCACATGCATATCGGCATTCTTTGCCTTCACCTCATACAGCTCACCGCTGTTTACCTTACTTTCGATGGCAGCCAGACCGGCATCATCAACACCCGGGACCACTACAAATTCATACGATTTATCGGCGGTTTTGATTCCATGGTTGATATAAGCCTTGGCAGCTGTCACAACAGCAGGATTGTCAAGGTTTTCACCGGTCTCTTCCGGAGAACTCTGTTCACCGTGCTTGATGACAAGCTCATCGTGTCCTTTCGGAATGATATAGCCGGTTCCTACCGGATTTACAATACGTACGCTTTCCGTAGAGGCCAATGACTTCGGCTCACTGCCTGCAGCCATCTCCGTACCGTTGACCAGCAACTGTTTCTGTACCGGGCTGTCCAGTGTCTGGAACAGGTTGGTGGCTGTAATCATGTCATTGCCGTACTCTCCGTTGGCAGAGATGTCGCTTCCCAGGCTGATCAATAAGCCGTCAAATGCATAAACAGACTTTTTAAACTTCAGGTTGGTAGGTACAAACCGCTGGCTTCCCCAAGAATCGCCCTGGTCAAATTCCGCACCGAATATACCACAGTCTTTCCATGACAAAGCACCGGCGAAATTGGTGGTCAGAGAGTACTGGTCAAAACGGGAAGAGACATCTTTATTAGGCATCATCTCTTTCCAGGAAGTGTAATGAACGGTTGTCGCACCCGGAACCACGTTCCAGTCCCATCCGCCGTTCTTACCGTTGGTCGGTATACCGGACAAACCTCTTTCACCGTCATACATCACCTCCAGGCTTCCGTGTGACTGATAACGTCCGTAACGGTTGGTCTTGTCATAGATCTCACCACCCCAGAATTTGGTAGTCGGGCAACGCATGGTAGCCACCCAGTTGCCTTGACGGTATACACCGATCGGGCTGTAGTTGAACTGATAGAAACCTTCACCGTTAAAGGCAGGTACACCTTCATATTTGTCGGTCATCGTGAAATAGTTGTATTGGGAAGCCAATTCCGTATCGATATCGGTACCTTTCAGATCGCCACCAATTTCAATCAGTTTGTCTAACGTACCATGATTAGAGGTAAAACCTATATTGCCCACCAGCGGGTGACGTCCTGCCAAGCTGTTGGCGCATAAATGTTCATTTCCCTTCGTTGCCATGAGATACATGGAAACCACAGCCTTTTTCAAATGTTCGTAAGACTCAAGGTTCACCTGGAAACAAGTACCTTTCAGCATATACAGTACATCCACCCAAGGAGTATAAGCATACATATAACCGTTATAGTGTGTACTGTGATGGAATCCTGTACCGTCAGGTTTCAACACATCACCTCTACCGGGGATATATGAACTGAAGTTTTCAAGTAAATGTTTGAGAATTTTGGCACCTTTCACTGCTTCAGCGTTGTCCGGGGTTTGTACAAAAGCGGCAGTAATACTTTTGATACAATTGTATATAAAGTCCGAACTTTGTCTCGGGGCTGCTATTTCATACGGTGCACATGCCTGGTTGGCCTCCAGCAACCAAAGAAGAATCTTGTATATTTCCGCCTTTTGATCATCGGTACATACAGTCATGGCATCCATCAGATTACTCGGGAGATTACGGGTTTCCCCATAGCCCATCAAATCGCCTCCTCTATAATTAAAGAAAACACCTTGTTCGATAATCAAGTCGATCCAGTTCGGGAAAGCTTCTTTCACCCATGTAGGGCTACCGCTCGAATAGGCAGCGGCCAGTGCTTCTGCTTTCTTGGACAGGCTGACAATAAAATCCGCATCCACTTTTTTAGGGTCTACAATTTGCTTACCTCTTACCGTACCATCGGCATTACGGACGATTTGCAGGTCATCGATTTCCTTCTTGAGCTGACGAACCAACCCGAGATTGTTTGTAGGTGTGCTGGGCTTGGTCGCTTCACGCAGTTTATGAATACCTTCCAGTTCTTCCGGTGTCGGTTCTATAGCCTCCACTTCTTCACTATAAGCATAGCTGCCTAAGAAGCGTGCGTTCTTTTTATTTAAGAATTGTATATCTTTGGCCAGCATATCCGGATACTGTCTGTCACCGTCTATTGCACTGTCCAAGTTCATATTATCCAGGTATACTTTTACACCGGCAGCATTTCCTTCCTTGATGCTATACGTAAAGCGAACACTGACTGCTGTCTCATCACCGGTATTCTCATATTCGTTGTATGCACGGTTGAATTCACGCCATCCCTTGAAGTTCTGTAGCAAAGTAGCTTTTTTCACGCTTTTACCTTTAGCGTCCAGAAAATCCACATAGATTATGTTACGGGTAGCGTCCGGAGCGTAAATGTTGAAGAACGCCGCATTGTATGAAGCCAGTTTCAGGCCATCGCCTCCGATCGGGAATTCCACCGTGGCATTGTTTTCCTTGATGCTCCATTCCAAAGATTGCACACCATTCGTATAATGATCGGTAGAAAGGGCCAATTCACTTCCTTGGGCTTTCCAGCCGTCAGGGACGGATGTTCCCTCAAAGTCATATTTCACAATGGTCGGAGTCTCTTCGCTATCCTCGACCTCTATCAGCTGTACGTCATCGATCAGAATTTCGGAATCGGCCTGGTCATTGTAGAAGCAGAGCGCCATATTGGTACGTTCAGAGTCGGTAGAAGCAAATACATTGTTGTTAAAAGTCATGTCATACTGTGAATCGGATACCTGTGACATGTTGTATTCCACTTGATAGGTAGCCCATTTATTGGTTACCGCAATTTTCTCATAGACACCGCGCCATGGTTTATCCGGGTCTTCCGGTGCTCCGTTGTTTTTTACAAAATAACGGCCGATATATTCTTTATTCGCTTCATCCGTACATTGGGTATAAAGTCTTACTACACCGGCATTTGTACTTTTTGCCTTAAAAGATAACCGGTAAATAGTTTTGTTTAAGGTACCGTTGATACGTTGTGCTACTACAGTAGTGTACCATGAACTTGGTTTACCCTCATAGGAAAGTACTTTGCCTTGTTCGGCATCCTCTTTGACGGACACTTTAATATCCGGATTTTTTTCACCTGAAGCACGCCATGCTAACCATTTGCCGGTTTCTGTTTTGGTAGCGCCTTCGACAGGAGTGACGTCTTCGGTAGTAGTCACATCAAAGCCCGGATCTGTCATCAGATTCTCACCTGCCGGTTTTTCCGGTTCATCCGGGTTAGACAAGTCTTTGACAAGTTCCAAGGTAAGGTCATCTATCAGACAGGTTTTTAGAGTGTTCATACCCTGTAATTTCAATACGATATTAGTCAGATCATCAGTTGTCGATTCTTCTGTATTTCCTACCCAAGAAACACTATACATATTCGTACAAACCCAAGCAAAATTGAACTCCACTGAATATTGTTTCCATTCCGGCGTCAAAGACTGATCATAAAAGCTGTAATAAGCTTTGGCCGTTTCATCTGCCGGTTTTTCTTTGGCCACCATATACCGATACAGATCTGTATTAGCAGCATCGGTTGTATTAAAGAAAATCTTAATTTTACCACCATCATCAGATTTGGCCCAGAAAGTCAACCGGTAAATACCTTTCTTCATCTTGCCCTCAATACGCTGGCCCACATAAGAAGTGTAATAAGATTTAGGACGTCCGTAGAAAGAAAGTACTTGGCCACGAGTCTCATCATCGACCAGTTCCATCTTCACTTCATTATCACTCCCGTCCTTATCCATATTGGCATCGTGGTACATCAACCATTCATTAAATACCAATGGTTCCTTTTTATACTCTCCTAAAGAAGAGATTTCCGTAAAATCCGATTTAGGAATCAGATTCTCACCGGTAGTGTCCACTGACCGCACAGAAGCCCAGACAGCTTGCATCCCCCATAGGGCTGTAGCACACAATACTACCCCTAAAAAAGTCTTTTTCATGTTTATTATTTTTTAAAGTTTTGAAAATATAATGATTTATCAAATCCATTTTAGTTTATTAAGTTCGATTCGCATTTCCATTTCCAAGTTTCTCCCTTTGCTATATTACCTGTCTTCAGATAATTGCCATTGTACCAAATACGGCATTTATTTCCTAACAACGACTTGACAGATGCGTCCACTATTTGCCCATTTTCCCATTTTATTGCTACTTCGAATCCTCCACGGGCTTTTAAACCGGAGAATTCACCTTTTTGCCAGTTGGTGGGAAGTGATGGTAGTAGTTGAATGACGTAATTTCCTTGATCGTATACATGGCTTTGTAGTAACATTTCGGCTATACCTGCCGTAGTTCCCAAATTGGCATCGATCTGAAACACATGACTTATGGCAAAAAGGTTCGGGTTGAGACATTTTTCTATAACATCATCCAGGTTGTCTTTTGCCTTTTTGGCTTGATGTAGGCGGGCATATTGGCTGATTGCCCAAGCGGAACTCCAACCTACATACCCTTTACGATGTTGAATACGGTAATCCAATGATTTACCGGCTGCCTTGGTCAAGTCGGGTGTTTGGATCATATTGATCTGCGATCCCGGGTGGACAGCGAATAGGTGGGAAATATGACGGTGACCGGGTTCAATCTCCGGATATTCTTCATGCCATTCCATGATACGTCCGTCAGAACCTATTCGGGTACCGGCCAAGCGGCCTTTGGCAACAGCCACCTGCCGGGTAAAATCATCATCGATAGATAATTCACGGGAGATCATGATAAAATCATCGAATAACTGCCAGATTGTTTGTTGGTCATGCGTGGGCCCCATACTGATTTGACAACGGCTGCCGTCAGGGGCATTGAAAGTATTTTCCGGAGAAACGGCGGGGCCGGAAACCAGTTCTTTGGTTATCGGATCTTCCGTCAGCCAGTCCATATAGAATTCAACTGCTCCTTTTAAAGCAGGATATGTATTGTGCAAGAAATCCTTATCACCCGTAAATCGGTAATGTTCACCGATATGTTGGCAAATCCATGCCGGAGCTCCGGTATGCATACCCCAAGAGGCCCTTTCGCCCGGAGAGGTATATCCCCATATATTGGTGATGGGGTGCATTACCCAACCTTTTTTGTTGTACTGGATTTGTGCGGTTTTTGTACCGGGTTCAACCAACGACGTGATCAGAGAAAACAGCGGTAAATGCATTTCCGATAAATTGGTTACTTCAGCAGGCCAATAATTCATTTCAATGTTAACATCAGTATGATAATCACCATTCCAGGCAGTCTGGAGTTTATTTGCCCAGATTCCTTGCAGGTTAGCCGGCATACTGCCCGGACGTGAAGAGGCAATCAGGAGATAACGCCCATATTGGAATAACTGTTCGTATAAGTGAGGATCTACCATACCTTTTCGGGCGTTTTGTACCTTTATATCGGTCGGAATTGTATCAGGCGTGTCGGTCAGCTGAAGGTCAACCCTTTGAAAATAAGTGGTGTATTCTTTTATGTGGGCTTGGTAAAGTCGGTCGTATGATTTACCGGTGGCTTCATTCAGAAACGTTTCAGTAATATTACGGAAATCCCGCCCTTTATAGGTAGGATATTCCGGTTTATAATCCGTTGAAGCGGTCAGGAAAAGAAGAACTTCATCGGCTTCTTTTACAGTCAGCGTTGAGTCGGAATAGATTACAGAACCATTTACCGGTATTGCTTTCAGCCGGGTCATATATTGGAGTCCGTCTCCTCCTTTTCCGTCCGAAAGAGCTCCTGTCATGATCAGTTGTTCTTTTTCTGTATAGGTGGAATAACATTCTGGCCGGTTCATTCGGCATGTGAAAGAGAGTTGTCGCTTCTTATCTGCCGATAACTTTATGACCATTGCCTGATCCGGATGGCTGATAAAGATTTCACGTTTAAAATTCACGCCTCCTTGTTGGTAAGAAACTCTCACTGTTGCATCGTCCAGATTTAGTTCCCTGCGATAATCGGTATAGGGGGATTTATTGTCGAATTCAATCCATAGATCACCCATTGTTTGATAACATCCGAAAGGTAACTCGCCACCTTGCGCATGTCCGGAACCTTTTCCCGTGCATATTTGTGTACAGTTTGTTAATTCTGTGGCTTCCTTGTATTTACCATCGAACAGTAATTGCCTGATGGTTTCAATATGTTTGGCAGCTTTCGGATTGTCACTGTTTTGCATACTTCCCGACCAAATGGTTTCCTCATTCAACTGGATACGTTCCTTGTGAACATCTCCAAAAACCATAGCTCCCAATGAGCCATTACCTAATGGCAAAGCTTTCAACCACTCCGGATCGTCACTCCCTTGACTCACTTTATCCGCAACGGTTGCGTCAGCGGGAGTTTGGTACCATAAGGTCATCGGTACTTCTTTGCGCTCTACGGAGCAGGAAGTAAAATATAAAATGCAAGTTAAAATAGACAACAATTTCATTGGTGGATTAATTTGGAATTTATAAATATGGTTTTACCTTAAAATTCTCTTTCTGTGCGGAATGGAGCTACAGGATATCCCTCTTTATTAAATAAATTACCGATAGTTGCATCGTCAAAACAATATCTGGCAGAAACAGGAGTCTTTATTTTCGGGGAGGAAATAAGTAGTTGGTTCTCTTTGTTTATGGAGACGTTAGCTTTGACAAATATTCCATCAGGACCGGCTATTTCCATGCCTTTTGCCTCCTTGTCACGACAGACGATGCCGTTTTGAGCAGAACTGAAAGTGAGCACGATTTTATCTCCTTTGACCTCGCTGTGCTTTAAGAAAGGACTTTCGTGTATCCGATTCAATACTTTATATTTCTTTGCCAACGCAATATCTGCCAGTCTCTTTCCTACCGGACGCTTGTTTATCGGATGAATCGTAGAAAGATCCTCTACGCAATCGGAGATAACAGCTAATCCGGTTTCTGCTGTATGGCGGGTTACCCATTCTTGTGCTTCACGAACAAGTGCGGAACTGTAATTTTTGGAGTTATATAGATAGGGGGCAATCTGTACTTGATAAAAAGGAAAACATCTTCCGGCTTCCCGTCTCCAGGATTCTATCATGTTTTTTATCAGATGACCGTAAAAATGTGGGTTATCCACATTGGTTTCCCCTTGGTACCAAATAACTCCGGCAAATGTAAAGGGTAGGAGAGGACGAATCATTTGATTATATAAAACACCCGCTTCCATAGGCCATGAACGTGAAGTCCGTTTTATTTGATGAAGTCGGAAATCAGGATTATCTTGTATGACTTCTGTGGGAGTCCATGCCTCGGCCGGAGTACCTCCCCAAGCTGAGATCATAATTCCAACAGGAACTTTTAACGAATCCCTGAGGTGACGTGCAAAGAAATAAGCAACGGAACTGCGTTTACGCATGACTTCGGGAGTACAGGTTTCCCACTGTCCGTGACAATCTTCCTGTAAAAAGCGGCTGGCTCTTTTCGCGGTATTGAAAATGCGAATATCCGGACAATTGGCATCGGATACTTCACGTTCTATATTCGTTAATCCGTTGTTTGGTGCCCATTCCATATTGGACTGACCACTACATAACCAAACTTCACCTAATAAGATATCCTTCAATACTACTTTACTTTTGCCGTCAAAAATCTGTAAAGTGTAAGGTCCACCTCCTTTATCTGTCGGTATGGTTGTTTTCCACCGGCCGAAACAATTGACTTTTGTTGATATCGTATCTTCTTCCGCCCATTCTCCGACAATCTTTATTGTTGAGTTGGCATTGCCACACCCCCAAACGGATGCAGAAGAATTTTGTTGCAAGACCATGTGATCTGTAAATATGGGAGGTAGTGAAACAGGGGTGTAGCTTTGTGCCAAGCATAACTCTACTCCCATGATGAACGATAAAGTAAATAAATTTCTTTTCATAATATTATAAATTTTACCAGTATCTTATGTTATTCTGCAATTGAATTGGAATATTGATATTCCAATTCTTATTGCTCAAAATAAAGACTACTATGGTCACAAAGATAGAAATAGACAGATTTCAATAGTTGGTGTATTGTTCAAAATAGGTGTACTTTTGTACAATTCCTATTATGGACAACCATTACCGGAGAAATCGTTTGATATTTCTTGATTATTATAATCATTAATAGCACGATAAAAGGCCTTAATGTTTTCAAGAGGTATTTCCGGAGGTACATCGCAACCGGATGAGAGTATAAAGTTGTTTTTCCCGGCTGTTTTATTTAGCAGGCACAGGCTTAAGTCATATACTTCTTGTACTGTGGCCTGTTTGAAGACACCTACCGGATCAATATTTCCCATTACCAGAATATTTTCTGGTATGTCATTCAGAATACCGGCGATATCAATTTTATTTCCGAAGTGCAATCCTTTTGCCCCTGATTTTATCATTGCATCGGTACAGTGTCCGGTATTACCACAGTTGTGTAGTATGACAATAAAATCTTCATCTTGTACCGTTTCAACTATCTGTTGTATGTAAATAGTCGAATATCGAATACAATCGTCATTTGAAATAAGCCCGGCTGCAGGTTCTGCGATAATAACTCCGTGTATTCCGGTTTTCTTGATTGCTATGCAATAGTCTTTAATGAAAGCCGTACATTTCTCCAGTAATGAGATAATGGTATCGGGATCGATGTATAATTCCATTAACAGTTCAGAAAGTCCATACAATCTTCCTGCCAGAGAAAAAGGACCGATGCATCCTCCAAATGTGGGTTTGTTTTGAATGGCCTCAACAGCCAGACGTTCAGCTAATAAATACTGAGAGATACGTCCTTGCTCTAAAGAAGGTATTGTCAGATTGTTTACGGAAGCAGCATCATGTACCAAACGACCTGAAACGGTTGGCATCTCATGATCTTTAAAGATGATTTGGGATCCGAAAGCTTCTGCCTCTACTGTTAAATCCATAATGGTAGTTACTCCATCGGCAGGGAAAAGATCATTCATTTTGATAATTGCCTGAGCCTGAACTTTTCCATCCATTACAGCTTCTTTGATTGTTTTGTTACATAGCTCGATACCGGGGTGGGTCATGAAAGGCAATGCGAACCGTTTCTTTCCTTTCAGACAGTCGGATATCCATTGATTGGTTTGTATCATACTTTTTTCTTTAATTTTCTTTTATAACAAGTTTCTAATTGACAAATGTCACAACCATATTTTTTCTCTTTGATGTCACTGCCGATACCGATTATCCCACTGATTGACTTTATGGGGTGCATCAGACAGACATCAGATAAGGAAATACCACAAGGACTATTTCCTAATATGTGGAAAATCTCTTTTTGGTCTTCCAAAGGCCATCCACAGTAACCCGGACTGAAACGATAGGTGTGTTTATAGCCAACTATTTCTTTCTCTAATAACGATTTCTCCATTTGATCACCGGTTTTTTCTACGATACAAGAACCAATGGTATCTAAGATGAAACAATTTAATGTGTTACTTTCTTGCTTAAACTTGTCTTGAAATCGTTGAAAATCAGTACCAGCGGTTGCTGCGAATATAGCGAAGCGTTCTGATCCTTTCAGTAGTTTTGCTATGACTGAGTCTACATGTAATACTGTTTTTTTTTCTAATGCACCCCATGATTCATATACCTCACCTTCTATTATCTTAAACACATAAGAGGGGCGGGTAAATTCCATAACTTCTTTCAGGAGAGTGGATACAAGATCTGATATCTCCTTTTGGGGGGATATTTTATAATATCCCATTTCTCGGAAAATCTCATCCGGAGACAAATTCAAAGAAGCGCAATCAAGTGTATATTCTTGCATGTGATCATATTACGCGATAAGAGATTTGGCTAAATGAACAGCAGCATTGGCATTCTCGCTATAACCGTCTGCTCCGATCTGATGTGCAAAAGATTCAGAAACAGGTGCCCCTCCTATCATAACCTTTACTTTATTTCTCACTCCTGCTGTTTTCAATGCTTCTATGACCTCTTTCATATATCCCATTGTAGTAGTTAAAAGGGCAGACATACACAGAATGTCGGCATTGTTGTCTTTGACAGCTTGAATAAAGTGATCGGAAGAGACATCTATTCCGACATTTATTACTTCAAAACCGCATCCTTCAAGCATTGAAGCCACTATATTTTTCCCGATATCATGTAAGTCTCCTTTTACGGTTCCGATTACAACTTTTCCTAAATGAGAGGTATTTTCGGAACTTAAACAAGGTTTAAGTACTTCTAAAGCTCCTTTCATCGCTCTTCCGGCCAATAATAATTCCGGAACGAAGATTTCATGGTTTTCAAAACGTCTTCCGACTTCTTCCATTGCTTTTGTCATATAGTTGTCGATGACAGTTTGTGCCGGTATTTCATCAGAGACTGCTTTTTGGGTCAGATTGATGGCTTCTTCAAGCTTTCCATTTAAAATGGCTGTATATAGTAAGTTTAAATACTCCATAAAAGTGTTGATTAAAATTTACGTGCTGCAGAAATCAAAGCTGAAATGTTTTCAGAAGGTGTTATTGGAGGGATGCCACAACCCGCATTCAGGATGAAACGAGGATTATCCTTGAAAATTTCCAATAGTTCGATTGTTTTCTCTTTAACAAGATCCGGGGTTCCCAAAGCAATGACTCCGGACGGATCTATATTACCTGAAAAGACGGTTTTTCCTCTCATTAATTCTTCCGCTCTATGGATATTAGTTTTGTAATCCAATTCTAAAGAATCCGCTCCGGTCGTGATCATCTGATCGAGAATAATGTCCGTGTTTCCGCAGATATGTAACATATATGGCATATTCAACCGATGGGCATATTCACACACTTTCTTTTCATATGGTAGTGCGAATTTTTCGTACATCTTGGGCGATAACATAGAAGGTCCTGCCGGACTGTCGCCGTTTGATACCATGTCGGCACCGGCTTCTTTCATCAGTCGTATGAATTGTGTCGTTGCTTCACTGCAATAATCCAACAAGGCGAATATAAGATTCTCATCTTCCAAACACAAGTCCATCATCATATTTTCTACTCCTCGGAGCATTGTAGCGAGTGAAAAAGGGGCCTGATCACAGTTACCTCGTATGTAGATTTCACCTTTGAAATATTCTTTTAACAAAGAAACAGCTTCACACCAGATGTTAGCATATTTGTAACTTTGTATGTCGACAGGTTTTAAATGTTCAGTTTCTTTTAAGGAAGATAAACATCCACTATGGGAACGGGCAGGTTCGTTTTGAGGGAAGTCGACTTCCACACCACATGCACCGGCAAGTGTTACAGTATCTATGTCTACTAATACACCATCGTACTGGTATTTTTCGATTGCGCGTATAAAACATTCGGCAATAATTTGGGGGCTGTTACGATATTGCTCCATGGTGTATCCGGCTTCTTTTGCTGCCATCATAAAATTGTGTAGCATTATCGGGGTCTTATCCGGCTTTTTACCGGAAAGTGCTGCTTGAATTCTTTCGTAACCGTTCATATTTTCTTGTAATTGACAAATTTATAATCTGTTTGCAAAAATAACCCCGGAAGATCGAGATTCGATTAAGAATCATGTCATAGCACTATTTTAGACTTCTGCTACGATCTGCTTGGGATTTTGTCCAGTATTGTTTTAACAAAAAATAGGCTGATAACAAAAGGAGAGGAGAATCTTAGAGTCAGTTTAATTTTTCTTCTCAAGAAGTAGTACTGAGTAAAATTTGAACAGGCACTAAACGGGAGGAGATAATAAAAACAGATATTAATATCTGTTTTTATTTATTCAGTTTGAGGTATTCTGTAGGAGAACATCCATTGTATTGCTTGAATACGGTAGAGAAGTAGGCGGAAGATGAAAATCCCAAGTCATAAGCGATATCTTTTACCGAAAGATTCTGTTCTTCAAGTAAAATTTGTGCTTTTTCGATTTTCTTACGGATGATGTATTCGGAGGGAGGGATTCCGGTTTCTTTCTTGAATAAATGTTTGAATCTGGATAAGGATAAATTGCATTTATCAGCCATCTTTTCCAGATCTATAGTTTCAAAGAGATTTTTCTCTATATAATCGATTGTTATAGCAATACATTGGCTATATGCCCTTGCATGCTTTTCTTGTCCCATTCGAATGATTTGGAGAAGAAAAGCGACCAGAAGATTGTTCAATTCTATTTTGGTTAATGTGTTTTGATCGGAAAAGTATAGGTTTATAACTCTTTTGAGTAACTTTTCGCAGGTATTGTCACCTTTAAAATGTCTTTGAGGCAGCTGTAATAATTGGGTGAACAAGGTTTCTGCTTCAATGTGATTTAATCCTAAATAGTCCTTTCCTTCTTCCGGCCGTTTTAGAACTAACCAATATAATACTCCTTTCTTTTCCGGTATTTCTCCCGTTCCGTGCACTTCATCCGGGAAAGTGATGAACACGTCTCCCCCATATAACTTGAATGTTTGGTCACCTACAAAATATTCTTGATTGCCTTTGGCTAAATAGCATATTTCAATCATACTCGGATGTGTATGAGAGGGAAGAGGCTTTTGAGTATTTATATAATTATATCTTCCGAATTCATCAAAAACATCTATCTCATGCTTTTTCATGTTTAACATTAGACGTGTGGCTTTTGGGCTTATCATTGGCAACAGTTTTTTCAAGTTATACTTTAGTAAATATAGTGAAAGATAAGAATATATTGGATTGAAGGTGATTTTTTTAAATGATTTTTAAAATAGTGCTATAACACATATTTGGATTATAGACTCGAACAGAATCTTTATTTTTGCAAAAACTAATATTCATTTTTAATAATCATGACCATGAGAAAAAATTATTGCGTTATTATCTGCTTGTGCATATTTAGTGCGCTTTCTGTCTTCGGTAATTCGATTAATATAATACCATATCCGGAAAAGGTAGTGAAAGGGGAAGGTTTTTTTATAGTATCTCCGAATGTGAAAATAAAATATGATAAAAAGTTACGGTCTGCAGAAAGCCTTTATACCCAAATTTTAGAAACGAATCTGGGAACTTCGGTAATAAAGAAAGGAAGTGACCATTTGATTTCATTAAATGTGGATGAAAAATCTCAATTACCGGAAGAAGGATATAAAATAACTGTTACTACAGGTAATATAGATATAACAGCATCTTCTCCTAAGGGAATATTTTATGGAATACAGTCTTTATGTCAGATGTCTTTAAAAGATTCTGTTAGTAAAGTGGTTAAAATACCTGTTGCTACAATTGAGGATTGTCCTCGATTTGCCTGGCGGGGGTGTATGCTTGATGTGAGTAGGACGTTCATGGACAAAAAACTTTTGATGCGTTATATTGATCTGATGGCATCTTATAAACTGAATGTACTTCATTTTCACCTTATCGATGATCAAGGTTGGAGACTTGAGATAAAACGCTATCCGAATCTGGTGTCTGTGGGATCCAAATTCGATACGGAATTCAATGAAATGGGAGGTTACTATACACATGAAGATATTCGTGAACTCATTGAGTATGCTTCTATGAGAAATATTACTATTGTTCCGGAGTTTGAAATACCGGGTCATGAATGTGCGGCCATTGCCTCTTATCCGGAGCTATCGTGTCGTGGGGTACGTCCGAAAATCCATCCTTATACAAAAGGGCGTGGTATTCACCAAGAGATTTTCTGTGCAGGAAAACCGGAAGTGTATGAATTTATATATAATGTTTTGGATGAGATAATAGAACTGTTCCCATCAAAATACATTCATATAGGTGGTGATGAGGCACCAAAGCACGAATGGAAACAATGTGCGCATTGCCAGAAAGTAATAAAAGAAAACGGTTTGAAGAATGAAGAGGAGTTACAAAGCTATTTGGTCTATAAAGTAGGTGAGTATATCCGTAAAAAAGGGAAAGAAGTGATTGGTTGGGATGAGATATTGGAAGGTGGAAAATTGAGTGGAGATGAAATCGTTATGTATTGGAGAGGATTGGAGGGTAAAATGCCGGAAATTCAAAAAGCAGCACAAGATGGGTTTAAGATTATTTCTTGTCCTAATGCGTACTATTATCTTGATTATAATTATAAAAGGACAGATACACAAAAAGCATATTTCTATGAACCGATTCCTCAAGGCACTCCAACATCGGTTGCTTCCAATTATGTTGGAGTACAAGCTAATTTCTGGTCTCACATAGATAGAAGTGAGAATTGTATTGACCGGCAACTTTTCCCAAGAATGTTTGCGATAGCGGAAACTGCCTGGAGCAGTGCGGAAAATAAAGATTGGAACCGTTTCAAGGAAATTGTGAAAATTCATATTGAGAAATTGCGGTCGAAGCATATTAACTGTCATTATGATGAGTCTGTGTATAATCCGGAATGAGAAAGATGAAAGCTGTTAATAAAACAAGGACTGGAAATAAAAATATCATTTCCATTGCAATAATGATATTATTGTTTGGAATGATTTCCTTTGTCACTAATCTG
>ENA-ORLY01001647-ORLY01001647.1-human-gut-metagenome-genome-assembly--contig:-NODE-1647-length-25371-cov-3.628212_pt1 | contig 25371 bp, 36 predicted proteins | sample MGYA00243071_ERZ508832 | MGnify/ENA primary metagenome ERZ508832 (study PRJEB26277, sample SAMN04329777) | human gut metagenome | biome: human-associated habitat | host: Homo sapiens | place: USA... | reverse complement strand
TATATGATTATGACGATGAATTATATACCTTAGAGGTAGCTATAGAGAATATGCGGGTATATTTGAAGGAACAAGAAGAATATAAAAACCAAATGTACCAAAATATATCTCATGATTTTAAAACTCCTATCACTGTTATGAAATCCTATATTGAAGCTTCTGAAGATGGTATTGAAAGTAAAGAAAAAACTTTAGAGGTTTGTAAAGAACAACTTAACAAATTAGAGGTCAAAGTGCACTCCTTGCTTTACCTTAACAAATTAAATTATTTTCAGAAACAAAAAGATCAAATCAATGAAAAATGTGATGTTAGTAAAGTTGTTTTTGCAGCAGTAGATAAATTTAAGCCTTCTAGAAATGATGTTGAATTTGTTTTAGATATTGATAAAAAGAATACCATTTTTAGAGGAAGCAATGAGATGTGGGAAGCTATTATTGATAATATTCTTAATAACTTCATGCGTTATGCAAAGAAAAAAATAAAAATTACAGTTAAGAATAATAAAATAATTTTATATAATGATGGCCCAAATATTGATAAAGAAGTTTTAACCAATATTTTCACTCCCTACGAAAAAGGTGTTAAAGGTGTCTTTGGTCTTGGGTTATCAATAGTTAAAAAAACACTTGCTTTTCTTGATTATGATATTAATATTGTAAACGAAAAGAATGGTGTCAAATTTATAATCAGTTAAAGAGCCGAAAGGCTCTTTTTTTGTTATAAAAAAAAAGAAGATTACTCTTCTTCAATTGCTCCAGTAGGACAATTTTCCATTGCTTCAGTAGCGGCTTCTTCGTTTTCATTACTAACTGGTGATTCAACTACCTTAGCTAAATTATCGTCATCAAAGTCAAATACTTTTTGGTCTGTCATACTTACACATTGACCACAGCCAATACATTTCTCTTTATTTACTTTTAATTTCATTCTATTACCTTCCTTCTAATTAATTATATCAAAAATGTAAAAAAAAATATAGTAAATTCTTTTATTTTAACACAAAATATGTTATTATATATATAGTAGAGGTAGAAGATATGGAAAGTAGAATGGAAAAATATTATAGAGATGATTTAAGTACCTTTGAAAGAACTAAAAGAAATCAAAAACTTTATAACGATATTTCTGGTCAAATTGATGGATTAGAGAATTTACCAATTGATGATAATGTTAATGAAATAGATGTTAGCAATCTCAAAAGTATTATTTCTAGTAGAGATGAGTATCACAAAGCAAAAGCTATGGGAAGAACTTTTGTATCAGATAGACCTCTAGTAGAAGAAAAAAAGAAAATTAGAGATGAAAATAGAGTATATGATATCAATGTATTACTAGAAAATGCCAAAAATGAAATTAACAAGAGTGCTGAGGTAACTAATGGTAAAAAAATTAATACCAATTTCCTAACTAATTTAGAGGATGCTAATATTCCTTATCATGATGATGCTATGGAAATTGCTAGTCAAGAAGTTAAAGAAGAAAAACAAAAAAGTAACACAGATTCATTACCACTAGATATACTAGCTGATTTAAAAGGTAATGATAATACTATAGTTACCGATCCTATAGTAAAAGAAGAAGTTACCCAAATTAAACAAATTAAAGATGGTGAAACATTTTATAGTGGCTCCTTTAACTTTACCAAGAAAGATTTTGATGAAGCCGAAGAAGATGATGCCTTCTTTGAAAAGAGTAATCATACTGGAGTAAAAGTATTCTTCTTAATATTTGGTCTTCTAGTACTAGCGGCGGCTATATATTTAATTATTACTAGATATGTATTATAATAACTAAAGTTTTTCTTTAGTTATTTTTTCGTTGTTTTTTATATACATATGTGATATAATTTATTTATCAGTATTATGTCCTCGTAGCTCAGTAGGATAGAGCGATTGCCTCCTAAGCAATAGGTCAACAGTTCGATTCTGTTCGAGGACGCCATTTATTTATTGTTTATAAAAAGCTATCATAGATAGTTTTTTTTCTCTTATTGTCAGAAAATGTAATAAAATGGCTGTTTTTCTGAAAAAATACTCTATTAATATTGTAAATTATTTTAAATAATGTTATAATCTTTAATGAAAAAGCGGAAGGAGGGATAGAATGTCAGCAGGAACTAAAGTAACTGTTAGTGTTAAAGATAACGATGTTGAATTTGCATTAAGAAAATTTAAGAATCAAGTAGCACGTAACGGTAATCTCTCTAAAGCTAAAGAAAGAGCAGAAGGATATAAGAAGCCAGGAGTAAGATTAAAAGAAGAAAAAAAACAAAATATAATTAATTCTAGAAAGAAAAATAGAAGAAATTACTAAGGAGCGATATTATGACATTAGCTGAAAAAATAAATAATGATTTAAAAGAAGCAATGAAGAATAAAGATAGTTTTAAACTTGGTGTTATTAGAATGGTTAAAGGTGCTATGCAACTAGAAAAACCTAATCCTCGTGAAGAACTTACAGATGATGATGTTATCAAAGTAATATCTAAACAAATTAAAATGAGGAAAGAATCTATTGCTCAATTTGAAGCTGCTAATAGAAATGATTTAGTAGAACAAAACAAAAAAGAAATTGCTATTTTAGAAGAATATATGCCAGAACAATTATCAGAAGAAGAATTAAATAAAATAATTGATAAGGTATTTTTAGAAGTTAAGCCTACTAGTATGAAAGATATGGGGAATATTATGAAAGCTATTTCTCCTCTAGTAAAAGGTAAGGCCGATATGTCAGATGTTAATAAATTAATTAAAGAAAGATTATCATAATCTTTCTTTTAATATAAAATATATTATTTTTAGACTACAGGCTAAAAATAACTCTCTAAGACCTTAGACTTAGAGAGAATAAAAAAAACACACTATGTTAGTGTGTTTTATTAACTTAATGGGACGGAATGTGGGAATCGAACCCACGCATAATGGAACCACAATCCACCGTGTTAACCACTTCACCAATTCCGCCATAAGACAATACTAATGATATCATATAATTTCATATTTGACAAGTATTTTACTAAAAAAATTAAAAATTCATTCAAATGTTAAAAACAAATGATTAATAATTAATGACTTTTTTTTTAATACATGGTACAATATCAAGTGAGAAAGAGGGATAGTATGAGAAAAAGTGTATTAATAACAGGTGCCAGTAGTGGCATAGGAAGAGAAATAGTAAGAATACTTGCTTCTTCTTATGATGTCATAATTCATTATAATAATAATTATGAATCAGCACTAGAATTAAAAAAAGAAATAGATAATAAATATAATAGAGACTTTTTAATGGTAAAAAGCAATCTAAATAATGAAGAAGAAATAGATAATATGCTTAAAGTGATATATGATAGATATAATAATATAGATGTACTCATAAATAATGCTGGAATAGCTATAGATAGCCTATTTGAAGATAAAACAAAAGAGAATTTTATTAAAGTATTAGATACAAATTTAGTAGCCCCATTTCTTTTAAGTAAGAAGATTGGTCTTAAAATGAAAGATAATAAAAATGGTATTATAATTAATATTAGTTCTACTAATGGCATAGATACCCCTTATATAGAAAGTATAGACTATGATGCTTCTAAAGCAGGACTTATATCATTATCAAATAATTTAGCAAACTATTTAGCCCCCTATGTAAGAGTAAATACAATATGTCCAGGATGGATTAATACTTCTATGAATAAAGAATTAGATAATGAATTTAAATGTAATGAAGAAGATAAAATACTATTAGGTAGATTTGGTAATCCAATAGAAGTAGCAAGTGTAGTTAAATTCTTAATTAGTGATGAAGCAAGTTATATTAACAATAGTATAATTAGAGTGGATGGTGGTAAAAAATGTTAGAAAAGATAAAAAATGATGCTAAAAAAGATTTAAAAGATATATTTGAAATACATGATGAAATAGAAGAATATAATAGTAGAAAAATATTAGACGCTTTTATAGAAAATAATATTAGTGAGAGTGATTTTAATTCATCAACTGGTTATGGTTATAACGATATAGGTAGAGATAAAATAGAGGATGTATATGCTAGTATATTTAAAGCAGAAGATGCTCTTGTTAGAAGTCAATTTATATCTGGAACACATGCTATAAGTACATGTCTATTTGCTCTTCTAAGACCAGGAGATATTATGTTATCTATAAGTGGAAAACCATATGATACATTAGATACAATTATTGGCTTTAATGATAATCAATCTTCTCTTAAAGCATTTAATATCGGTTATAAACAAATAGATTTAATAGATAATAACTTTGATTACAACAATATAAAAGATATTCTTAGTAAAAATAAGATAAAACTTATTGAAATACAAAGAAGTAAAGGATATAGTACTAGAGAAAGTATTAGTATAGATAAAATAGAAGAAGTAATAAAGTTTATTAGAAGTATAGATAAAGAAGTAATCATTATGATAGATAATTGCTATTGTGAGTTAGTTAATAAAAAAGAACCAATCGAAGTAGGAGCAGATATATGCGTAGGTTCACTTATAAAAAACTTAGGCGGTGCTATTGCTTCTAATGGTGGATATATCGTTGGAAGAAAAGATCTAATTAATCTATGTGCTGAAAGACTTAACGTACCAGGACAAGCCAAAGAAGTAGGCCCATCAATGGGACAAAATAAACCAATATTAGAAGGATTATATATGGCTCCTATGATTGTTAATAACGCAATTAAAACAGCTATATATACAGCATATTTATTTGAAAAATTAGGCTATAATGTAAGCCCTAAGTATAATGAAGAAAGAGTAGATATAGTAGAGAATATAATATTTAATAATGAAGAAGATTTAATTACTTATGTTAAAGCAATTCAAGCTAATTCCAAAATAGACTCTAATGCGATAGCTATGCCAAGTGAAATGCCTGGATATGATGATAAAATAATAATGGCTAGCGGTAGTTTTACTCAAGGTAGTTCAATAGAACTTTCCTGTGATGGCCCTCTAAGAAGCCCATATATTGCTTATCAACAAGGCTCAATTAGTTATAAATATGGTAAAATAATAGTAGAGAGAGCAATAAATAATTTACTTAATAAATAAAAAGATGCATTTAGCATCTTTTTTTACATACCCCTAGCTATATATTCATCATATGTTAAACCACTATTAAACACTTTAGTAGCAAGTTCTATTCCTAAATATCTAAAGTGCCAATCCTCAAACATATAACCAGTTATATATTCACTACCTCTTGGATACCTTAATATAAAACCATATTTATATGAATTCTTAACTAAATAATCATATTCCTTATCATTTTCACTTAAATAATCCCATTTATCATTTACAATATCTACCGCTAAACCAAGTTGATGTTCTGAATATCCACTTCTAGCAGAATAAGTTTCCGCAGCGGCAAAACCATCTTTCTTAACATACCTATCATATAATCCCTTTTGATATGTATAAGAACGATATGTCGAACCAGCATATATCTTTAGATTCTCTTTGGCCATATCACTAGCCATCTCCTCAAATTTAATTTGAGCTTCTTTTCTTAATTTCTGCGTACCACTAGCATATTTACTATCTATTATAGTTAAATCACTAGGTTCATAATTTTCATCTAATTTATGATATTTATTAACTAATACATCTATTTTACTTGCATCCTCATTACTTATCAAATTATCAGAAGAATAATATTCTTTATCCAAATTAGCATTAACATAAGTAACAACATCTTCATAGTTAAAATCCTTTTTAATATTAGATATATCATATATAGATTTAACCTCCATAATATCATAATCCAAATATCTTTTTAAATTATCTATTTTAAAATAAGATAAATTCATAATATTAATTATATCTTTATTATATTTACTATCAATAATAATATTAACACTATCTGGTATTTTATTATATATAGCATTAATATCTTTACTACTATAACCTAAATTTAACAATTTATTAATATTACTAATAAAATCCTCATCATCTATATATTTAATATCCAAATATTCTAAAAAATATTCCTTATTAAAACTATTTTGATTTATAGCCTCTTCAAGAGTTTTAGAATATATCTTTTTATCTTTAATTTGTTCATATAAATCATTTTCTTTAAATACTTCTATTGCTTTTTTATTATATCCATAATTTTTAGGCATCAATATATATACTAAAGATAGTATTAAAATAATAATTATTATTAATATTAATACCTTCTTTTTATTATTCTTTTTTCTTTTTCTTTTCATACTATCACCATATCAATTATATATCAAAAATTATGCTTTGTAAAATAAAATATGCTAAGTATTTTACATAAATCTATTGACACTCAATATAATAATAGTGTATTATTGTATTAAGTGATTAATACAATAAGGTGAATAATGAAATTTAATTTTGATAATGATAGACCAATATATATACAACTTGTCGATAGCCTGAAAAAATATATAATATCAGGTAGGTTACTACCAGGAGATAGATTACCTTCAGTAAGAGATTTAGCATTAATGATTAAAGTAAACCCTAATACAATTCAAAGAGCATTAAGTGAACTTGAAGATGCTTCACTTATATATACCGAAAGAACTAATGGTAAATTTGTTACTTGTGATAAAGAAATTATAGCCAAGTATAAAAATGATTTAATAAAAAAAGAGACCGACTTTTATTTATCATGTATGAATGAACTAGGTCTTAGTAAAAAAGAAGTAATTAAATATTTAAAGGAGGAAGATTAATGGAAGAATTACTTATATGTAAAAACGTCAATAAAAATTATGGAAATAAAAAAATAGGTCTTAATGGAATAAATGTTACTAGTATGGATATTATTTCTGTAAGTTATGATTCTAATACTAAAACATATACTTCATTTGTAAAAATTAATTATAGTGATAGAGCAAGCGAACTAATGAAGATTGATAGTAGTAATGGTATTATTAAGTATACAAGAAGTAATAATAATTTATATTTAGAATCATTTGAAATTAATAAATAAGATTTAAATAAATATAGAGTATTATATCTATATTTATTTTTTATAAGGAGAGAAAAATTATGATAGAAATAAAAAGTGTAAGTAAAAGTTATAATGGAAAAAAAATGGTACTTAAGAATATTAGTTTTAAAATAGAATCAGGAGAAATATTTGCTTTTATTGGTCATAATGGAGCAGGTAAAACTACAATGATTAAAAGTATTATGGGGATATTAGACTTTGAAGAAGGAGATATTCTAATTAATGGCAGGAGTATTAAAGAAGAGCCCATAGAATGTAAAAAAATAATGGCCTATGTACCAGATAATCCCGATTTATATGAGAATATGAAAGCAATAGATTATATTAATTTTGTTTGTGATATGTATGATACATCTCTAGAAATAAGAAAAGAAAACACCTTAAAGTATGCAAAAATGTTTGAAATAGAAGACAAATTAAATGATGATATATCAAGTTTTTCCCATGGTATGAAACAAAAAATTGCTTTAATAGCTGCTCTCAGTCATAATCCAGAAATACTTATCATGGATGAACCATTCGTAGGATTAGATCCTAAAGCCGTATACGATATGAAAGAGGTAATGCGAAATATGGCCAAAAGTGGCAAAACAATATTCTTTTCTACTCATATATTAGATGTAGCAGAAAAACTATGTGATAGAGTAGCAATAATTAAAGATGGCAGTATTACTACGATAGGTAAGATGAAAGACATTAAAGGAAATGAATCATTAGAAGAAGTCTTTTTAGAACTAGGTGAAAAAGCGTGAAAACATTATCTTTATTAAAAGCAGTTCTTACCGAAGATATGAATATGTTTAAATATTCAGCAGGTAAGAATGCTAGTACTAAAAAGAAAATACTATTACCAGTACTTCTTTTCCTAATTGTATGTTACTCAATAGGCTGCTACGGATATATAATAGCAAAACCTCTATATGAAGTTAATCTTACTTATGTAATGCTTAGTTTATTTATTTTTATAGTTACCATAATAACCTTAATAGAAGGAATATATAAGTCCCAAGGAATACTATTTGAATGTAAAGATAATGACTTATTATTTTCCCTACCAATAAAAAGAAGTCAAATACTATTTGTTAGAATATTTAATTTAATATTATTTCAGTATATATATAATTTAATGTTCCTATTACCAATTTTTGTTATATATATTTACTTTGAACATCCTAGTATTAATTTCTATCTATTATCATTTGTTATGACAATATTAATACCTATAATACCTACAGTTATATCTAGTATAATAGGATACTTTATAAAACTTATATCAAGTAAATCAAAATCAAAGAAGATAATCCAAACAATACTATCTAGTATTATATTTATGGGAATATTTTTCTTAAGCTTTAATCTAAATAATTTTGTTAATGAGATAGCACTGCGTGCTAATAGTATCAACGATATATTAACTAAAATATATTATCCTGTAGGGGCTTACATTACACTAATAAATAAATTTGATATCATAGTATTTATAAAATTATTACTAATAAATATTATTCCATTTATATTATTTATCTTACTAGGAGGTAAATACTATTTCAAAATAATATCTACTAGTAATAATAATACTTCTAAAAAGAATAAGAATAAAAAAGAATTATTTAAAAAGAATACTCCTATAAAAGCATTAACAATAAAAGAATTAAAGAGATATTTCTCTTCTCCAGTATATATGTTTAATACTATATTTGGCCTATTATTAATACTTGTTATAACAATACTTTTATGTATAAAAGGAAATAGTATAATAGATACATTACTTAGTAATGAAGAAGTAGAAGGTATAAATATATCATTACCACTTTTATATTATATCTTAGTATTATTCTCATGTTTAATGACATCTATTACATCTTCCTCTATATCACTAGAAGGCAAGACTATTAATATTACTAAGAGCCTTCCTATTAGTGAAAAAGATATTTTAAAATCTAAGATAATTTATCCATATATTATAGAATTACCTTTTATATTAGTATCAGAATTATTATTCTTTATAGTATTTAAAGTAAATATAGCATATATATTATTAATATTTAGTATGAGTATTATTATAGTTACTTTATCTAGTATAATTGGTATAATTATTAATTTAAAATATCCTAAAATGAATGCCTCTAATGATACTGAGGTAGTTAAACAAAGTATGAGTAGTATGATATCATTATTTATTAATATGGGTATTATTATCATATCCTTAACACTAGGAACGTTATTATATAATAAAATAAATACTTACATATTACTTATTATTCATATATTAATACTATTATTTATCACTATAATACTATATATTATACTTATGAATAAAGGTATTAAAGAATATAAAAGTATTAATGTATAATTTATTATTTTCACTGTAAGCTTATAATCTTACAGTGTTATTTTAAGTCTTATTCCAAGTCTTAAAATAAAAATATCCTTGATATAATAGAATATAAATGATATAATTAAGACATAGGAGGTTTTGTTATGAAAAAAAAAAGAATAAAAAAATTAAAACAAATAGAATTGTCATCAAAATTCTTTAAATGCTTTAGCGATAGAAAAAAAGTTAGTGTTATTGAAAATTTAATAGATCACTGTTATGATGAAGAATGTTTAGATTTATTAAACAAAAATTTACTAAAGCTAAGCTTTTTGAATAGTAAAAGCTTTTATGAGGATATGGAAATGCTAAGTAAAGCAAATAATATAAAATGTGGCTTGACGATAATAGGAGACAAAAACTTTATGGATAGTCCATATCACAGAGAGGATTTAAAATTAATTAGTGAATCAAAGGTTGGCGGCTGGTCACTTTCTAAAGTAGCGAAAAATCAAGACTCAATATGTAGTCCTTATCATCGTGCAGATATGGAATTAATATCAAAAACCAATCGTCACAAAGAATATTTATCTGATTTAGCTACTAATAAAGTTTCACTAAATGATAAATATCATTTAGAAAATATGCAGATTTTATCCCAATCAATAAACGGATTTGAACATTTAACCGATAAATATTTATTCGAAATTATGACTAATAGTAAATTTGTCGAAGGCAAAAACTATCGCAAAGAGATTGAAGCACTTCAAATGGCCGATAATAGGTTGACTGCCAAAGCACTACACTATTATATAGTAAACCCAACAAATAAATTTTATGATGATGAAGATTTTAAATTGGGTTATGTGGGCGTTGGGTGTAACAGCCCTATGAATACTATGCTAATGCTTTCTCTTAACATAAATGATAAAATTCTTGTTGCGGGTAGTAATGACCCTGAATATGTAAATAACTTAAAAAAAATAAATAATGTTGATAAAAAAATAGTATTGTATTATACTTCACTTTTAATGAATCCATATTTTATAAAAAGTCCATATAAAGATTTTGATTTAAACTTTTTACAAAATATTATAGATGAAGACATTTTTTCAGATGTATATGCTTTAATGTCTTCAAAAGCATCATTAAATAGTACGAATCATAAAAAAGAAGTATTTCTAGTAAGTAAAACTACAGACAAGAGAAAACGCAGATGGATTGTAGGAAGATTAAGATTTGATGATTTTATAGGGCCATATGACAATGATGATATTCGTGAATATGATATGGAATATATTTCTAAACTAAATTTTGACTCTATTGACTTCAATACAGTGTCAAGAATCAGTTATTATATGGCAAATCCAGTAGGAATTGCAGATCCAAAACATAAAGAAAAACTTGATAGCATTTTAAGAGGAGAAGTAGTCGAAAATCTATATGCAGGAACAGAAGAGTTGTATGATAGTATATATAAAGAAGAATCGGTTGGAAAACAACTAAAAGAAAAACAAAAGTCCAGAGTCCTAAGCCCATCAAAAAATAAAAAATATTAATTAAAAATACATAGGTTTAAAACTTATGTATTTTTTGCTATAATATTAGATGTGATGTAATTATGATATTAAATGTAAGTGGAAGATGTGATATAGTAGCTTTTTATACCAAGTGGTTTATGAACAGATATAAAGAAGGATATGTAATGGTAAGAAATCCTTTTAATTATCACTTAGTAAGTGAAATATATTTTGAAGATGTTGATTTAATAGTTTTTTGCACTAAGAATCCTCTTCCAATAATAGATAGAATAAAAGAAATAGATAAACCAATTCTTTTTCATATAACAATAACTCCCTATAATAAAGATATTGAACCTAATGTTATAGATAAGAGGGATATAATTGAAGGAGTAAAAGAGTTATCAAATATAATAGGAATAGATAATATATATATTAGATATGATCCAATATTTTTAAGTGATAAATATAATATAGAATATCATATAAAGGCTTTTAATAAACTATGTAGTATGTTAAATGGTTATGTAAAACATATCATAGTATCATTTATAGATGATTATAAGAATGTTAGAAAGAATAATAATATTTTAAAAATTAAATCTTTTACTAAAGAAGATTATAAGTTAATAGGAGAATCTTTTTCTAAAATAGCAAAGGAAAATAATATGACAGTACAAACTTGTGCTGAAGAAGAAACATTAGAAGAATATGGCTTTATAAAAGAAGAATGTTTATCTCATACACTTGCCTATAAGTTAACTGGTAAATCTTATAAGAATTGGACTTCAAGAGGTAGTAAATATTGCAGATGTGTTAATATGGTAGATATAGGTGTATATAATAGTTGTAGACACTTTTGCAAATATTGCTATGCTAATTATGATGAGAATAAAGTAATAGAAAATTATTATAATCATAATGTTAATTCTCCATTACTAATAGGTAATGTAGAAGATAATGATATTATTAAAAGAAGATATAAATAATGTATTAAAATTATAATTTATATAGTATAGATAATTATGTTAGAGTTAAAAATAAGATATAGTATAAGTGAAGATACGTTAGAAAAAATAAAATAAACCAAATAATAAAAATATTTGATAAGAAGACCATAGGCTTCTTATCACCTAATGAGATTATAAGCTCATTAGGAAATAAATAAAATTAATCTAAAGTAGATGAAATATTCTACTTTTTTTGATATAATATTATATATAAAATTAGAGGGGGAAATACCATGGAAAAAATGAATATAAAATGGAATTACACTAATAAAATAGTAAATGATTTATTAAAAATAAATAGAGCAAGAGAAATTGTAGATTTATTAGAAATACCAGTATCAGTTGAAGAAGAAATAAAAAAAGAAACTATTGCTAAAAGGGTTCATTATTCTACTAAAATAGAAGGAAATAGTTTGGATTTAAATACTGTAAAAAAAATAATCGAAAATACTAATAATTCACATGAAAGAAATGCTTTAGAAGTAAGAAATTACTATAATGCTTTAATGTATTTAAATAAAGAAGCAGATACTAATAATAGTATAACTGAGGACTTAATATTCAAAGTACATAACTTAGTAATTGGAAAGAACTTAAATGCTAAAGCAACATATCGTGATGGTCAAAATATAGTGGAAGATTCATTAACTAAGCAAATAGTGTATATGCCACCAGAAGCAAAAGATATAAAAGTATTAATTAATCAAATGATAAAAGAGTTTGATAATAAAACATCTAAAGATATTCCTATCCCTATAAAAGCTGGTATCATAGAATATGAGTTTGTTACTATTCATCCTTTTTGGGATGGCAATGGTAGAACATCTAGATTACTTGCCAATTATATATTAAAAGCATATGGATATGACTTAAAAGGATTTTATGTAATGGAAGAGTTTTATGATAAGAACATAAATGATTATTATAATTCTCTACAAATGGGATTACATCATAATTTTTATTTTGGAAGAAAAGATGCTGATATAACAGAGTGGTTAGAATATTTTATTTCTACTATGGCAAATACTTTTGAGGCAGTTGGAAATAGAGTAAAAGAAATATATTTAAATAGTAAAGAAGAGGTAAATATCTTAGATACACTAGATAAAAGAGAAAGATGGATAGCAAATTATATATTAAATAATGGTAAAATTAAGGCTAAAGATATAGCAAGTCATTTTAAGATAAGCCTGAATACAGCGAATAACTGGATTAAAGAGTGGCTCGAAAATGGTTTTCTAGTGAGAGAAAATGATAAGCAAATTAGAAATGTTGATTATATTTTAACTAAGAAATATCAAGAAAAAATAAAATAAGCCAAATTTAAGCCAAATTTAAGCCAAATTTAAGCCAAATTTTAAAAAAATATTTGATAAAAAAATTAAAGTAGATGAAATATTCTACTTTTTTTGATATAATGATTATAGATTATAGAGGGAGGCTAATCATGGAATATATAATTGAAGTAAAAAATTTAGAAAAGAAATATGGTAATTTTAAAGCATTAAATAATTTAAATATACATATTGAAAAAGGAAGCATATACGGACTAGTAGGTAAAAATGGAGCAGGTAAAACAACGTTAATTAGATTACTTTGTGGATTAGAAGAACCTACTAGTGGTATATATTCTATCTATAGAATATCAAATAAAGATAAAAATATAAATAAAGAGAGACAGAAAATAGGAGCAATTATTGAGTATCCATATTTATACTATAATATGAATGCTTATGATAATATAAAAGAAGTATATAAAATAAAAGGAATAACTTCATATGAAGAAATAGATAGCTTATTAGATAAAGTAGGCTTATTAAAAGAAAAAAATAAAAAAGTTAGAACATTCTCATTAGGAATGAAACAAAGATTAATGATAGCTTGTGCCCTAGTAGGTAATCCAGACTTATTAATATTAGATGAACCAATAAATGGATTAGACCCAGAAGGTATAATAGAAATAAGAAAATTAGTATTAGATTTAAATAAAAAAAGTAATATAACAATACTAATATCAAGTCATTATTTGGATGAATTATCAAAAATTGCTACTAATTATGGATTTATAGATAAAGGTCATATAGTAGAAGAAATAAGTTATGAAGAGTTAAATAGTAAAATAAGAGAGAAAACAACAGTAAAAATAAAAGACACTGATAAATTAGCAGAATACTTAGATGATAATAATATAAATTATGAAAAAACAGGTAAAGAAGAAATAACTATATATAATAAAATAAATATACCTAAATTTATAACAGAACTAAATAATAATAAAATAGAAATAGAAGATATCAAAGAAGAAAAAGATACATTAGAAAATTATTTCTTAAAGTTACTAGGAGGAGAAAATGAGTAAGTTAATAAAATCAGAATTATTTAGAATAAAAAACAGTAATATTCTTCTTAGTTCAATAATAATAATATTTATAATAACTATCTTTCTTTGTATAACCCAGTATAATTATATTAAAACAGGTAGTGCTGAAGTAAGCTATGATATAATTTGGTTTTTCAGTGCCTTTATAGGATTCTTTATAGCAATTTTTACTAGCCTACATGTAGGTAGTGATTTTTCAGATAGAACAATCAATTATAAAATAATATCAGGTTATAGAAGAACAAAAATATATTTATCATACCTAATTACTTGTATAATAGAAGGATTAATGTGTTTATTTACCTATATGTTTATTATACTTATATTTGGTTTGTTCTTCTTAGAACCAAGTAGTTTAAGTACTATAGAAATATTAAAAATATCTATCGAAGTTATTCTTCTTACAATATCATTTACTTCATTATTCACTTTATTAGCAGTCTTATTTGCCGATAAAACATTAACTGTAGTAATATCTACAATTATAGTATTTGGTTTATCAGTTTTATCATTTCTAATGTTAGAACACTTAAAAGAACCAGAATATATAAATCAAAATGTAATCTCAGATAATGGACCAGTACTAGAAATCACAAAAAATCCTAAATATCTCACTGGAACTAAAAGAAAAGTATACGAAGTGACTAATGATATATTACCTTCATCTATTGCATGGAGAATATCTGACTTAAGTGTTATAGATAGAAATAATGTCATGTATTATATGATTATATTTACATTAATTTGCAATTTAATAGGAATTAGTATACTAAATAAAAAACAACTTAGATAAAATAAATATTTGATAAGAAGACCATAGGCTTCTTATCACCTAATGAGATTATAAGCTCATTAGGAAATAAATAAAATTAATCTAAAGTAGATGAAATATTCTACTTTTTTTGATATAATGATTATAGAGGAATAAATATGAAAAAATTAAATTCAAATCATTTAAAAATAATAGCAATAATAGCTATGACAATAGATCATCTAGCAGATCTTTTATACCCTAATATGCAAAATAATATTGTACCAATAATATTACATGTTATTGGTAGAGTAACTGCTCCTATAATGTTTTTCTTTATATGTGAAGGCTATTATTATACTAAGAATCTAAAAAAATATATAACAAGATTATTTATCTTTGCTATAATATCACACTTTGCTTATTGTTTTGCCTTTGGTATAAATTATATACCATTTACTGCAGGTAATATCTTTAATCAAACTAGTATCATGTGGTCACTAGCTTGGGCAGTAGTAGCATTATATATAGCCAATAGTAATAATAAATTAAAAGAATATCAAAAATGGATATTAGTAATACTAATAAATATAATAGCTTTTCCTGCTGACTTTAGTTCAATAGCGGTAATGAGTATACTATCTATGTATTCTGCTAGAGGTAATTTAAATAAACAAATGAAAGCAATGATGTTATGGTTATCATTATATGCCTTAATATCCTTTATCTTTGTAAATAAAACATATGGAATAATATCTTTATTTGCAGTACTAGTATATCCTCTTTTAAAAGAATATAATGGCGAAAGAGGAAAAATAAAATGGTTAAAATGGTTCTTCTATCTATATTATCCATTACATTTAGTATTAATAGGAATATTAAGAATAATACTATATGGTAATATACCAATATTATTTAGTTAAATATAAAAAATATTAAGAGGTGAAAAATATATATGAATAAAATAAAAATAAAAGGAATATATAAACATTTTAAAGGAGACCTATATCTAGTTGAAGACATAGCAATAAATAGTGAAACAGAAGAGGAATATGTTATATATAGAGCCTTATACGGAGATAATAAACTATATATAAGACCATATAATATGTTTATGAGCGAAGTAGATCATGAGAAATATCCAAATATTAAACAAAAATATAGGTTTGAAAAATTTTAGGAGGATTTAATATGGTGAATAAGAAAAGATTAAATGAAAATATCGAAACACTTGAAAAATTAGTTACAATGCTAAAATCTGTATCAGAAGATAAGAATTCTTTATCAAATATAGGTAAAGAATTTGGAATGACTTCACAAGAAGTAAATTATAATCTCAATAGAATGTTTAGTATGTATTTTAAGAAGATTAAGTCTATTTCAGAGCAAGAAATGCAGGCTCTTATAATTAGTAAAGATTTACCTTCTACTAGATTATTAAAAGCAGTATTTGGATTTGAACCGAATGATCCAATCGTATTTCCAGATATTGATGAAGATAGTTTTTGGACTACAATTAAATCTATAATGAGTGATAAATATTATGAAGTTGTTTCACTTAGACATGGATATAATACAGATAAACCAATGACATTTGAACAAATTGGAAATAAATTAAATCTTACTAGAGCAAGAATTAAAGATATTTATTATACAGCTATATCTAAAATTAATTCGTCTATTTTATATAAAATCTTTAGTATATCTTATGTAGATAAAACTGAAGAGATTAAGCAGTCTACTGAATATAGTAATGCTGTTGCTGAATATGAAAAATTTATGATGTATATGTCAAAAGTATCTGATATTAAAAAGATTAATGACTATATTGAAAAAAATTATCCAGAGGTTGCTGTATTTGACGCTAAAGAAATAAATAAAACTTTTAGTATTTCAGTTGAACATTTAAATTTATCTAATAGACTTACTAATGCACTTATTAAAAATGGTAAGTTTACTTTAAATGATATTTATAATACAACTGCTGCCGAATACAGAAGTTTTAATAATTTTGGTAAGAAATGTTGTTTAGAACTTGCAGAAGTATTATCTAATAGAACTGATACTCATCCAAATAGAGTACCTTTATCTAGAGATTTATATACAATTGCAACACTTAATGGTGAATAAATATTTAAAAACAAATACTTTTTAAGTATTTTATATATATATTTATTTCTTTTCTTCAGGTGTATATAGCTTAAAAATTAGTTATATGCACCTGTAACTATAAATAAGGAGATTTGTGATGAAACATTATTCATATTTAGATACATTAGGAATGTTTATATGTATGATACTACGTCATAGTCCAGAAGAAATTAATATTGTTTTAGACGAACATGGATGGGCAAATGTAGATGAACTTATTAAAGGAATTTCTAATGCAGGATATAAAATAAATATTGATATACTAGAGAAAATAGTTAAAGAAGATAATAAACAAAGATATTCATTTAATGAAGATCATAGTCTTATTAGAGCAAACCAAGGACATACTATTCCTGTAGATGTAGATTTATATGAATTAACTAAAGATGATATAGATAAAATAGATGTATTATATCATGGTACTTCTACAAGATTTGTACCATCTATAGATAAAAAAGGAATTTTACGTATGCAACGTAATTATGCTCAGTTAAGTACAGATATTGAAACAGCTAAATCAGTTGGTCGTAGACATAATAGAAAATATCCTGGTAATATATGTATATATGTTATAGATATTAAATCAATGTTTAATGATGGTATTAAAATTTTTAGATCAGTTAATAACGTATATTTAACTCATCATGTGCCTACAAAGTATTTTATTGAAAAAATAATAATAGAGGAATAATATATTGAAAATTTCTAAAATATTACAAACATCTAAAAATAGTCTATCAACTAAAAATTATAACATAAATAAAGAACAAATAATATCGACGTCATCAAATAATAATGTTTGTTCTTTTGATGAATGTCTTAAAAATGCTATAAATGAACTTGATAGTAATAATAAATAGATATTATTATTTCATTTTATAAAAGGAGATACTATTATGACTGATTCACAAAAAATCAAGAAAATAGAAAAATTAGTTACTAAATGGAAAAATCAGATTGAAAAGTCTAAAGAAGATACTAAAATAATTTCAGCTAAAACTAAATATATAAATGAATTAAATGAAATTCTTAATTCTAGACCAGTAGTTTATTATGATCCCAATCAAATTACTATAGAAGAATGGTTAGCTGAACTTCAAATGGAACAAAGAGAACAAATGTAAAAAGGAGAAATATTATGGATATAGGATCTGGAACAGGTTATCCTTCTGCAGCATTATCTAATTTTGCTCCACATGCTTTTATTATAGATGGAATTGAATGTGCATCTATGGAAGGTTTTTTACAATCATTAAAATTTTCAAATCCAGATATGCAAAAAGAAGTATGCAAATTAGTTGGTAAAGCTGCTAAATTTAAAGGAAAGAAAAAGAAATGGTATCGTACACAGACACTTTATTGGCAAGGTAAAGAAATTAAAAGAGATAGTGATGAGTATCAGGAATTACTTGATAAAGCATTTAATGAATTAGCTAAAAATGAAGGTTTTAAGAAAGCTTTATTAGCTACAGGAAATTCTACATTAACTCATAGTATAGGTAAAAAGAAAATTAATGAAACTGTACTCACAACACAAGAATTTACTTCAAGATTATTAAAAATTAGAACAAAAATTCAAATGGAAAATAAATAAAAGAAAGAAGGTTTTATACTATACAATTAAGTGATTTTCATGTAATACTAGTAAATGATTCTTATAGACAAATAGTTTATACTGATAATATAAATGAAACCATTGAAAATGAATATTCTACTGATAATATTATAGAAATTCCATTAAAAAATTATACTATTGAAGATTATTGTGAAATTGTAGAATCTTTATTGGAAGATGTAAATGCACATAAGTATTGTAATAAAATTTATGACATTGTTAATACCATGCGACAAGTACATATATCTGAAGAACTTATTTTAGATTTTGTTAGAGTATATGTAGAAAATATGTTTACACAATATGGATATTAAAAGGAGTAAAATATGAATCAAACTGAGTTTAAAAATAAATTAAATAGAAAAATAAATAATAAAGATAGTCATTTAGATAATGATATTATTGATGAATGTCATAATAGATATTTAAATTATCATAAAGTAGTAAATGAAGATGAAATACTTGTAATTCCTATGGAAGAAATGGCCGAACTTACTCAACATTTAAGTAAAATTCTACGTAAAAAAGAAAATAAAGATAATATTGGTCTTTTAGAAGAATTAGCTGATGTTCAAATATGTATTGATAATTTAAAAAAATATTTTGAAATCGATGAAGAAATTTTTAAGTATGCAATGGACGTTAAATTTGAACGCATTTATGAAAAAATTAAGAAAGGAACTGCATAAATGAGATCTGGAATAGATAATGGTAATGGTGCAATATGTGATAAATGTAGTAAAGAATTATTACCTCATCAAGTAATTAAATTAAATTCAAAAACATTAGTTGAAGATCCTAAACATGCGGCTACAGGTGTATCTAAAACTATAGGAAAAGTAGATTTATGTGTAAATTGTTATAATAAATTACAAGAAGTATTTATTAAATTTAATATACCAAGAAAAAGATAAAATAATAGGAGGAATCATATGATATATACAAGTTATTTTGCACAACTTAGAAATATTCCAGAAGATATAATTCCAATTTCTATATGTGGTAAAGCACCTGATTGGTATAAAGGTATTCAATATAAAAAATTAGCTCCTAAATGGGAGTTCTTTGTTAAATGGAAAGAAAATCATGATAACAACTATTATATAAAATGTTTTATAGAACAAGTTTTAAAATCTTTAAATGTAAATGATGTAATAAAAGAATTATATGAATTATCAAATGGAAAAGATGTTGTTCTTATATGTTATGAAAAACCTGAAGATTTTTGTCATAGACATTTGGTTTCTGCTTGGTTAAACTATAATAGAATTAATTGTACAGAATGGAGGAAATAATATGGGTCATAATATATGGTTTTGTATATGTTTATTAGTTTTAGTTATATTAGTACCTCTTGGTTCTATTAATCCAATTTTTGCTTTATTATCAATTTTTTTATGTGATATATTTTTTAAGATATGGTATTTTAAAGAAATGAAATTTCATTTAAAAAATAATGAGAGAAACAATGTTTAAAATACTGAACAATTCACTTATGGTGAATTATTAACTGCAATAAATAATATCAAAAAACAATTATTAGAAATTGATAATAAAGATGATAATAAAGACTTATATAACCATCAAAGTAACTATTATAATTTATTAGTTGCTGAACTTGATAAAAGACAAAAATTTATTGAATAATTTGAAAGGTTTAAGATATGTTAGAATTTTACAATAGTACTCATCCAAAAGCTAGAAAACAACATAAATGTGATTTATGTGGTAAAATAATTAATATAAATGAAAAATATCATAGATATTCAGGAAAATATGATGGAGATATGTTTGATGATTGTTATTGTTTGATATGTGAGAATTTAATTTCAGAATTTTGTGATAAGTCTAATGATAGTGATTATAATGCTGATTGGATTAGTGATTGGTTACATGATGAGTATTGTTTAAATTGTGATAAACATGAAACATGTAATATATCTAATCTATCATGTGAACTTATTAGAAAAAACTATATCTAAACAATATAACTTTAAAATAAAACTATTTACAAAAATAATCTTTAGTGTTATAATTAACTATATATACATTAAAGATTATTTTTATTTTATAAAAAGGAATATTATATGAGAAAATATAAAAAAGAACGATTAACAGTAAGAACAGCATTTGGAGCTAAAGTATTTTCAGATGTAAAACCAAAACAATTAATAAGAAAATTAGCTTATTATGAAGATCTTGAATCAAGATTACAAAGAGTTTATGGACATTGTCCTGGATTACTTGAAGATATAGTCAAAACAATGGAACTAACTGGTATAAATAATATTGGTATTTCAGAAAGAGCATTAATGTTAGTTGATGATGAAGTAACTAGATATAAAAATCTTAAACTATTAGAAAGTAAACTTACTAATAGAATAAATCCAGTTTATAAAATTATTAAAGATAAAAATGAATATGTATTAGTACGAATTGGATTTTCTATGGATTTTTTAGATGAAATAGGAAAAACAGTATTTTTTGATAAAGAAGAAGCTTATGATAAGTTAAATAAACTAAAGGAAATTTAATAATATGATTACTTATATAGATATTATTGTTGAACAAGTAATGAATGAATGTAAAATTAAAAATAGAGATTTAGCTAAATTATATGCATTGTTAGTTTTAACTAAAGGAAATTCTATTACATTAAAAGATGTACATGATGCTTGGGCAATGAATATGAATTTTAGAAATATTACTGATAAGTGTTATGGTCATGAACATAAAAGCATTATTCCATTTAATGAATTACCAATTGAAATTCAAAATAAAGATCAAAGATTTGTTAATTCTTTAATAAAAATTGCAAATGATAACAATATAAAAATATAAGGAGATATGATTAGAATGTATAAAATTTTGGTAGTAGGTGGAACTTTTAATGAAGAATATACAAATAATTCAGATAATAAATCTGGATATGTAGGTGTTATTACTGAAAATGATTCAAATAAATCTATAGAAGTTAATAGTCTACATCATACTTATGGTAAAAGTTCTAGTGTAGTTACAAAGTTAATAAAAGCTTTAATTCCTTATAGTAAAGTAATTAGATTTCATAATGGAGGAAAATATTCTGATTTATGTGATGTAATTACTACTACACCTAATTATGATCTTGTATTTTGGTTTGCTAATGTAGATAATAGTCTTCCAAAAATTAGAGATGTAAAAGAAATTGCTCCTAAAGTAATGTTAATTACTAGTAAGAGAAATGATAATAATAAATATACTACTATGGAAATTGTACAAAGAGCTTTAGCAACTAAATCAAATCTCATATTTGAATTTAGTAAAACTAATGATTTATTTAATATTAGAGTTCTTGATCCGTTAGGATGTATGTGGTATGATGGATTAGATATTGATGAAGCTGTAATTAAAACTATGCATAGATTATCATATTTAAGATCTATTACTAGACAATCTACAAATAAATCTAATACAAGTAAAGAATTAGTATTAGCTTGGTATTTTGATCAATTTAAACAAGAACAATATAAATCTGATAAAGAAATAACCATTCCAGATGAACAAGAATTTATAGAATTAGTTAAGAATTATGCAGTTAGATTTCAAGAAATATTAAAGCCAGGTCCAAATGTTGAAAGATTTCTTGGTAATGCAAGCATGAGACCTAATCCACCTCAAGTTGGAAGATGTTCAAAAGGAATGCTTAGTTTTAGAGCAAATGGATATATATTTGTAAGTCAAAGAAATATTGACAAACAATTTATAGATATTAATCATTTTGTACCTTGTTACTTAGAAAATGATAAAGTTTATTATTGTGGAGATAATAAACCTTCTGTAGATACACCTATTCAACTTAGATTATATGAATTACTTCCAAATATTAATTATATGATTCATGCACACGTTTATATGAAAGATGCTCCTTTCACAGAGTTAGCTATTCCATGTGGTGCTATTGAGGAAGTATCTGAAATTAAATCTACTATTAAAAAATATTATAATGACTTTAATGGAACTAGATATGTATTAAATCTTAAAGGTCATGGTAGTATTATTATGGGTAATTCTATTGATGATATTACAAATATTCAATATTATGGTAGACCAATGCCAGAAAAATTAAATTAAACATTATAAATCTATTTACGTATTTTCAATTTTTTGATATAATGATTATATTAAATATTGGAGGTAAAGTAATATGAAAAATAATAAGTGGTCAGTTAGATCATATGATGATAGAGAAATGAATGTAGTGTTGTTTATATCTAGAAATAAGGATAATAAACATGTTGAAAATTTTACTGAGAGACGCAGATCTTTTGTTACAAAAGATGAAATGTATAGCGAGAAACTCAAAACAAAATTTATGAATTTTGTTAATGATGGTGTACCTGGTGAAGTTTGTAGAATGTATTTCTCAGTGAATTCAAGAAATGAAGATAAGATTTATAAAGATCTTCTTCATTTTCTTATTGATACTCCAGATTTTAATCTTTGCTCAATTGATTCTAAACTTGCTGGTATTGCTGCAGTAAATTCAAATGCTAAAACTAAAAGATGGATGTTTGACTTTGATATTGATGATGAAAATGAGGTAACTAATTTTATAAATGATATTCATAAATGTGACGTGGATGTTGAAGTTGAAGCACACAAAACTCCTAATGGATATGCAGTCATTACAAATAGAGGATTTGATACAAGAGAACTTATGAAAATTTGGAGCGATAAAGATATTACACTTAAAAGAGATGATTTACTTTGTGTTTATTGGACAAGTAAACAGTAAAATTAGGAGGAAAGTTATGAACAAAACGGCTATTCAAACAATATTAGAAAATCAAATTTTAATTTTAAAATTACTAAAAATTCAAAATGATAATATTATAGATGAACTATCTAATAATAGTATTAATACTAATTTAATAGCTTCAAAAGAAGAATGTGAAATAGCATATAGAACAGATTTAACTAATGAAATATCAAAAGCTATAAGTAATTCTATAGCGCAAATTGGAAAGGAGAATACATATGATTAAAGATTTAAAGTCAGGACAAACTATTAAGGATCAAATTTTTTATTGTGTCAATAAAAAGTCTGGAGTATCATCTAAAGGAGATAATTATTTATCTCTTTCATTATGAGATTCTTCAGGTATAATTGAAGCAAAAATTTGGGATGTAAACACTATTAATACTGAATTTAATACAAAAGATTTTGTTATTGTAAGTGGTACAATTGGCACTTTTAGAGAAGCTCTTCAGCTTAATATTTCTAATTTAAATACTATTGATAAATCATTAGTAAATATTTCTGATTTTTGTCCAGTAACATCATTAAATATTGATGAAATGCTAAATGAAATTAAAGATTTAATTGATACAGTAACTAATGAACATCTTAAGTTATTATTAGATTCATTTTTTAGTAATGATAAATTTATTTCAAAATTTACTCAAAACTCAGCTGCAAAATCTGTTCATCATGCCTATATTGGAGGTTTGATTGAGCATTCATTATATGTAACAAAAATTTGTGATAATATGTGTAAATTATATTCTGCTCTTAATAGAGATTTACTAATTACAGTAGCTTTATTACATGATATTGGTAAAATTAAGGAAATTTCAGCTTTTCCAGATAATGATTATACAGATGATGGTCAGTTATTAGGACATATTTATATGGGAGCTGAAATGATTGAAATGAAAGCACGAAATATAGATGGTTTTCCTAGAGAATTGTTAAATGAAATTAAGCATTGTATTTTAGCACATCATGGCAAAAAAGAATATGGTTCTCCAGTATTACCATCTATTATTGAAGCAGCTGCGCTTAATATTGCAGATGAAACAGATGCAAAAATGAGAAGATGGACCGATTTATTACATGAGTCAAATTCATTATGGACTGATAATAATGATTTCTTTTTAGGAACTAGAATTAGAAAAACGATTGTATAAATGGAGAATAATATGGTATATTTAGCCGCACCTTGGTTTAATGAACATGAACTTAATACTTATAATAAAGTATTAAATAAACTTAGATCTCAAAATATAGATGTTTATGCTCCTATGGAACATTTTATTGATAATGCTGATACAATGTCTAATGAAGATTGGGGAAAAGCTGTATCTGAAGAAGATTTAATTGCACTTAATAAATGTACTTCTGTTATAGTTCTTAATTTTGGACTGTATTCAGACTCTGGAACTGCTTGGGAAGCTGGTTATGCTTTTGCTAAAGGCATTTCAGTTACTATGTTAGTTGATGACGAATATGAATCTACATATTCATTAATGGTGTGCAATGGTTGTACCACTCTTAATAATATTGCTAATTTCTTAGAAGATACTAATAATTTTTTATGTATAGAACAAAAATAATAGAACATAAAATTTTTTAGAAAGGATGATTATAAATGGCTGAAACATTTACAGGATATTATGAAGGTAAAAAAATATCATTTAATCGTGAATGGGGCGGGCATAGATTTACTGATTCTGAGTGTATAGCATTATGTGAATTAAAAGAAATTGAGTTTGATTTTATAACTAAATCTGGGCATCTATCTCACGTAAAAGGTTCATTAGCAGTTCAAACATATAAAGGTCATAAATTTTT
>ENA-ORLY01001641-ORLY01001641.1-human-gut-metagenome-genome-assembly--contig:-NODE-1641-length-25473-cov-9.919042_pt1 | contig 25473 bp, 16 predicted proteins | sample MGYA00243071_ERZ508832 | MGnify/ENA primary metagenome ERZ508832 (study PRJEB26277, sample SAMN04329777) | human gut metagenome | biome: human-associated habitat | host: Homo sapiens | place: USA... | reverse complement strand
CCGTGAGGAAGTCCGCAAAATGTGACTTCTTTTTGAATTTGATGAAAAAGTCCTTGACTTTTCGTCTCTGGCAAGACCGCAAAATCCATCCTCATTTCCTGTGGTGCCAGATTAGCCCCCTTCGACATCCAAGAGCTGCGTGACCTCACTATGTACGATGAGCTGCAACTGGACACGCTGGGCGATAAGAAAACGGCATTGTTCCTCATCATGAGCGATACGGACAGCACCTTCAACTTCCTCATCAGCATGGTCTACACCCAGCTTTTCAATCTGCTGTGCGACAAGGCAGATGATGTATACGGCGGCAAGCTGCCCGTTCATGTACGGTGTCTCATCGACGAGTGCGCCAACATCGGGCAGATTCCCAATCTGGAAAAGCTGGTGGCCACCATCCGCAGCCGTGAGATCTCCGCCTGCCTTGTTTTGCAGGCGAGAAGCCAGTTGAAAGCCATTTACAAGGATAACGCGGATACCATTGTGGGCAACATGGACAGCCAGATTTTCCTCGGCGGCAGTGAGCCGACCACCCTGAAAGACTTGTCCGAGATGCTGGGCAAGGAGACCATCGACGCCTTCAACACCTCAGACACCCGTGGCAATAGCCCCAGTTACGGCACTACGTTCCAAAAGATGGGCCACGAATTGTTGAGCCGGGACGAGCTGGCGGTGCTGGACGGCGGCAAGTGTATTTTGCAGTTGCGTGGCGTCAGACCGTTTTTGAGCGACAAGTACGACCTGACCCAGCACCCTAACTACAAGCTGACCTCGGACTACGACCCCAAAAACACCTTCGATATTGAAAAATATCTGAACCGCAAAGAAAAAATCCAACCCGGAGATGAGTTCATCGTGGTGGATGCTGATTCGCTCCCGTCTGCCTGACCCGGTAGGCGGTTTTATTTTTATCCCGGTCAGAAAGGTGCACCAGAAAATCAGCCTTGCTGCGGTTATGCAACGTAAAACTACAAGATTTCGGGTGTGTACAAACGACCGGAAACGCTTTATAATAAAGGAGAAAAGACTATGGAATTCTTCAACTCTGCTATCGAAGTTCTTCAGACTCTGGTTGTCGCTCTGGGTGCCGGTCTCGGCGTTTGGGGTGCCATCAACCTGCTGGAAGGTTATGGTAACGACAACCCCGGCAGCAAGAGTCAGGGCATGAAGCAGCTCATGGCTGGCGGCGGCGTTGCTCTGGTGGGCATTACCCTGATTCCCCTGCTGAGCGGTCTGTTCGGTTAAGAACAGCGGGCGGCGATTGCCGCCCGGTACATATTTATAATAAGGAAAGCCATAGTAACGATCTCACATACAGAAGGTGAATCAGATGAGCGAGATTTTATTGTATCATGGCAGTAAAGAAGAAGTTGTCTATCCCGAAATCCGCATCACACGGTATACAAAGGACTTTTCTTGGGGATTCTACTGCACGAACAGCTATCAACAAGCCTACCGCTGGGCAGACCGCCGTTCTGCCGATGGTATTGTGAACGTCTATCGCTATGTAGAGAATCCTGACCTGAAAATCCTGCGTTTCCCTGAAATGTCGGACGAATGGCTGGATTTCATTGCAAAATGTCGTGCAGGCGAAACCCATCCCTATGATATTGTGGAGGGTCCCATGGCAGATGACACCATCTGGGACTATGTCAATGGATTTACGTCCGGGCAGATCAGCCGTGAAGCATTTTGGGCATTGGCGAAGTTCAAGCATCCAACACACCAGATCAGCTTTCATACCGTAAACGCTTTGCACTGCCTGACCTTTGAGAGGAGTGAATCCATCCATGACCGAAAAGCAGAAAAATGATGTTCTCTACGTTTGCAGCCTGATCGAGACCATCGCCCGTAAGACCAAAAATCATCGGCAGGATGTGATTCGTCACTTCACAAAAGCCGGCATCGAACGGCAGCTCCGGCTGGCAGAAGTAAACCACTGTCTGTCCTTTGAGCAGGTTTCAGATGAGCTGATTGAAGATCTCAACATCCCGGATGGGGATTTTGATACTGCTGCGGAGTGCCGCTATACGGTCCCTTCTGCAACCTCCATCGGAATGCTGTATCAGGGGCTGGTGCTGTCCACCATGAAAGATGAAGATGCTGCACAGGCAATTCTGGATGTTTTTTCGTCGTTTATCACGGATGAGATCTCCGATTTCAATTCCAACGTATACTACACCAATCCTGATTATCTCCGCTGCTCCTATCTGGAGGGCAAAATGCTTGCTTGAGAAAGGATTGTTATAATGGCAAAAAATCAACATAATGCAGGGCTTCATTATAGACCTCTCAATCAACTTGGATTATCAAACTTCAATGATTATATAGAAAATCCCATTGATAGTCGTTTTAAGTTTAATCCGCCCCCTCTAAAATGTGGTAAGCTTTTTGGACTTTGCAAAGCTGATCGTCAAAAAGAAAAGCTTCAGAAACATTGCCCGTGGCATCCGCTTCTAAAAATGAAGGCATTCACATTAGAGATCAACGGAGAAGCTGAATACATTTGGTATTGTAAAGAATGCGATTGTTATTATATGAACCCCTTTTGGCGAAATGGAGAAAAACGCATCCTTGATGTTTATCATAAGGTTCCTGTTCGCCGACTTATAAAAACAGCTATATAGCTTTGATTATGATTTGCCGATTGCCGAAAAGCAGTCGGCTTTTTTGTTTCCGTCGAACACTTTTTGTGTTTGCTCATATCATTTCATCTATCATTCATCAATCAAAAATGATAGATGAAATGAGGGCATTGTTCCATACGGCGGCTTGAGCAGCAGCGGAAAGCCCTCTGCAGCTTGCAGTTTTATTAAATGTCCGTGCTCCAAGCCGCGTTTTTATCCACCCATCCATGAAAGGCGGTGCTATTATGCAGTTTTTGACCCACATTATTTTTCTCCTGAATCTCCTCAAGACCCTTATCAACCATTTCAGCTAAGGACGGTGACTGAATGGAAACCGTTCTCAAAGCCATTGCCGACTGGATCAAAGGCATCCTGACGGCAGGCATTATGTCAAACCTTTCCGGTCTGTTCGACGATGTGAACACGCAGGTCGGCAATATCGCCCAGCAGGTGGGCACCAAGCCCTCCAGCTTTGAGCCGAGAGTGTTCGCCATGATCGAAGCCCTTTCCCGGAACGTGGTGCTGCCCATTGCGGGCATCATCCTGACCTTCATCGCCTGCTATGAGTTGATCGAAATGATCACCCAGCACAACAATATGGCACAGTTTGAGCCTGCCCTCATCATGCGCTGGATCTTCAAAACGGCAGTGTCCGTCTGGCTCATCAGCAATACTTTTGATATTGTGATGGCAGTCTTTGACCTGACACAGAAGGTGGTGTCCGATTCCAGCGGCATCATTGCCGGAAACACCCGCATCAACGACATTGGCTTGTCCATGCTGCAATCCAGCCTGATGCAGATGGATGTAGGACCCCTGTTCGGGCTTTTCCTGCAAAGTTTCTTCATCGGCATCACCATGCGGATATTGAGCATCATCATTTTTGTCATCGTGTACGGGCGCATGATCGAGATCTACTGCATGGTGAGCCTTGCTCCCATCCCCATGGCAACCTTCGGCAACCACGAGCAATCGCACATGGGACAGAACTACCTGAAATGCCTGTTCGCATTGGGCTTTCAGGGTTTTCTCATCCTCATCTGCGTGGCAATTTATGCCGTTCTGATCCAGAGCGTGGCGATTTCCGGTGATGCCATCAACTCCATTTGGAGCATTGTGGGCTATACCGTTCTGCTTTGTTTCAGCCTGTTCAAGACCAGCTCCGTGACGAAATCCGTCCTCGGAGCGCACTAAAGGAGGTGCTTTATTGGCTGCGTATATCTCTGTGCCCCGTGATTTGACCAAGGTCAAATCCAAAGCGGCCTTCAATCTGACCAAACGGCAACTGCTTTGTTTCGGCACAGCGGCTCTCATTGGAGTGCCGCTGTTTTTTGTTCTCCGGGATTCTGGCGGCAACACTGCCGCCACCCTCGGCATGATGGCGGTGATGCTGCCGGCGTTCTTCCTTGGAATGTACGAAAAGAACGGTCAGCCCATGGAAAAGCTGCTGTCGTACTATGTGCAGTCTCGATTTCTCCGCCCGAAGATTCGCCCCTACAAGACCAACAACTACTATGCACTGCTTATGAAGGGAGGCGTGACCCATGATCCCGTTTTGGAAAAAGACCGGTAAGCACAGTAAGCCGCAGTCTGCGCAGAAGCGCAGGCAGAAAGCGAAGCCTGCTGTGCCCCGGACTGCCCAGCAGTCCATCCCCATGCAGCGGATGTTTGAGGATGGCACCTGCCGGGTGAAGGCAAACTACTACACCCGCACCATCCAGTATCAGGACATCAATTATCAGCTTGCCCAGCAGGAGGATAAGACCGCCATTTTCGAGGAATGGTGCAGTTTTCTGAACTTCTTCGACAGCTCTATCAAATTTGAGCTGTCCTTTGTGAACATGGCAACCGACAGCACCGAGTTTGAAAAATCCATCCGCATCCCGTTCCAGAAGGACGGCTTTGACGATGTGCGTGCGGAATACAGCCAGATGCTGCGCCAGCAGCTTGCCAAGGGCAATAATGGTCTGACCAAGACCAAGTTCATCACCTTTGGCGTGGAGGGCGAAAGCATGGCGCAGGTCAAGCCCCGGCTCGACCACATCCAGAACGACCTGCTGAATAACTTCCACCGACTGGGGGTGCAGGCAAGCCCCCTGAACGGTGCCCAGCGGCTGAAGCTCATGCACGATATGTTCAACATGGATGGTGCCAGCAAGTTTCACTTTGACTGGAAAGACCTCGTGAAAAGCGGCCTTTCGGTGAAGGATACCATTGCACCCACCGCCTTTGCGTTCAAAAACAGCCGCACCTTCCAGATGGGCGGTATCTTCTGCGCCGCCAGCTTTCTGAGCATCACGGCATCCGACATCAGCGACCAGCTGCTGAAGGACTTTCTGGACATGGATTCCAGCCAGATTGTTACCATGCACATCCAGTCGGTAGACCAGAACCGCGCCATCAAAACGGTCAAGCGCACCATCACGGAACTGGACAGAAGTAAGATTGAGGAACAGAAAAAAGCCATCCGTGCCGGGTATGATATTGACATCATTCCGTCGGATCTGGCAACTTACGGACGGGATGCGAAAGCCCTGCTCAAAGAGTTGCAAAGCCAGAACGAGCGGATGTTCCTTGTCACTTTTCTGGTGCTGAACACCGGGCGCACAGAGCAGGAGCTGGAAAACAATGTCTTTCAGGCCAGTTCCATCGCCCAGAAGCACAACTGCAATCTGTGCCGCCTTGATTTCCAGCAGGAACAGGGCTTGATGAGCAGCCTGCCGCTGGCGGATTGCCAGATCGAGATTCAGCGGGGACTGACCACCAGCAGCACGGCGATTTTTGTGCCCTTTACCACACAAGAGCTGTTCGACAACGGCAAGGAAAGCCTGTATTATGGCTTGAACGCCCTGTCCAATAACCTTATCATGGTGGACCGGAAGAAGCTGAAAAACCCCAACGGGCTGATTCTCGGCACTCCGGGCAGTGGCAAAAGTTTCTCGGCAAAGCGTGAGATCACCAACGCTTTTCTGGTGACGGACGATGACATTATCGTGAACGACCCAGAAGGAGAGTATTCGCTGCTGGTGAATCGTTTGAAGGGTCAGGTCATCAAAATCAGCCCCAACAGCACCCAGTTCATCAACCCCATGGACATTAACGCCAACTATTCGGAGGAAGATAATCCGCTTTCCCTGAAAGCTGACTTTATTCTTTCTTTGTGTGAACTGGTGGTGGGCGGCAAAGAAGGGCTGCTGCCGGTGGAGAAAACCGTCATCGACCGCTGTGTGCATCTGATCTACCGCAAATATTTTGCGAACCCTTGCCCGGAGAATATGCCCATCCTTGAGGACTTGTACAATGCCCTGCTCCAACAGGACGAGAAAGAAGCCCACCATGTTGCCACGGCTCTGGAAATCTATGTGAAAGGCTCCCTGAACCTGTTCAACCACCGCACCAACGTGAACGTCAATAACCGCATTGTCTGCTATGACATCAAGGAACTGGGCAAGCAGATGAAGAAACTCGGTATGCTCATTGTGCAGGATCAGGTGTGGGGGCGTGTCACGGCAAACCGCAGCAGCGGAAAGTCCACACGGTATTATATGGACGAGATGCACCTGCTTCTGAAAGAGGAGCAGACTGCGGCGTATTCCGTGGAGATCTGGAAGCGTTTCCGTAAGTGGGGCGGTATTCCTACGGGGCTGACGCAGAACGTAGGCGATTTTTTGAAGTCGGAGGAAATCGAGGGAATCCTCGGCAATTCCGATTTTGTATATCTCCTGAATCAAAATGCAAAGGATCAGGCAATCCTTGCAGATAAGCTGGGATTGTCAGAAAAACAGCTTGCCCATGTAACCAATTCCGAGCCGGGGTGCGGACTGATTCTGTTTGACAACGTGGTTATTCCGTTCGTAGATAAATATCCGGTAGATACCAAGACCTTTGCGGTTATGAATACCAAACCAGAGGAAAGTGTAAGGCAGGAGGTAAATGAGTAGTGGCGGAGAAAAAGAAACAGAAACCGGCTGCATTTGCACAGGAGAAAAAAACCTTTACCGGAGAAATTCCAAAGAAAGCAAACGAGGGTAAAGGTAAAAAATCCGCAGCATATCAGCCGAGAGATGCAGATACCACTTCTGGACACGATGTCCAGAGGTCGAAAAATACAAAGAAGTATCAGAAAGCAGATGCTTCTGGACAGAATGTCCAAAAGTCCGAGGGAGCAGAAGCCGGAGAGAAGTCTAAAAGCGATTTTATGCAGCCGGACAGCACTTTTACGGAGGAAGCCGGAGAGGAGCAGGGTAGAAAAATTGCCAGCGATGACTACCGCCACAGGGACACCTATCATTCGTCACAGAAAAAGGGCAGGTATCAAAGGCGGGAGATAAAGAGCCGGGAGCGAGTAAAGCAATTTGATTTTGAACAGGATTTCCAGACAAAGGACACTACCTTTACCGAAGAGGCAGAACCGGAATTTCATGGAAGCAAAAAGTTAGACCGACTGCAAAAGAAAGCGGAGAAAGCCAGAAAAAAGACGGAAGCTGCAAGAAAGAAGATTCCAAAGAAAACGGAGTATTCTCTGGAGCGTGTTTTTGATGAAAAGACGGGCAGAACAAAGTATGTATTGACTTCTGTAAAAAAAGAGAAACCATTCAAACCGGACAGTCCGGTAAAAAGAGCGGCTGGCAGGGTGGGAATGGAATCTTCTAATTTTGCCCATAGTAAGGTTGCCGAAGTGGAGAAAGAAAATTCCGGTGTGGAGGCTGCCCACAAGACAGAGCAGAGCGGGGAAGATGTTTACCGCTTTTTCAAAGGGCATTACAAAGGGAAAACGGAAAGACGGAGAGCGAAAGCTGCAAAGCTGGAGAAAAAGCAGATGCAGAAAGAGGTCAATTTCCGTTATCAGAAGTTCTTGGAAGAAAATCCGGAAATGCAGGAAAAGACCATTCAGAAGCAGTTGCAGAAAAGACTGCAAAAGCAGCGTATCAAACGGGAATATGCAAAAGCAAGACGGGCGGGACAGACAGCGAAAGCCGCAAAGGAAACAGCGGCGAAGTCCGGGAATCTTTTTACAGCGGCAGCCAGAAAGATACAGGAGATTGCATCAAAAAATGTTTCGCTTCTGCTTGCCATAGGAGCCTTTTCGGTGCTTCTTGTGATGATTATGACAGCAGTATCTTCCTGTGGGGCGATGTTTGCCGGAGGAATCAGTACCACGCTGGCAGGAAGTTATATGAGCGTTCCGGCAGAAATAGATGCGGCAGATTTAGCTTTTTCTGAACTGGAAAAAGAATTGCAGGCAGAGATTGATGCCATAGAAACCACTTATCCGGATTATGATGAGTACCGTTATAATCTGGCATCTATCGGGCATGACCCATTTGCACTGATCAGCTATCTGTCGGCAGTCCATACGGAATTTACTGCAAGTGAGGTACAGGCAGAAATAGAATATCTGTTTGATGAAATGTATGAGTTGACACTAAATCCTACAGAGGAAACGAGGACAAGGACGGTAACAAAAACAGGCACTCATACGGTAACAGACCCGGTTACGGGGGAAACAACAGAAGAGGAATACGAGTATGAAGTGGAAGAGGAATATACCGTAACCATTCTGGAAGTGACCCTGACAGCAAAAGATTTAAACGTAGTAGTTGCCGGACGCATGAATGAGGAGCAGAGAGAAATCTATGCTTTTTATAACCAGACCCACGGGCTGACACAGCAGTTTTATAAGCCCCTTGATTTATATTGGTACAACTATGTGAGCAGTTATTATGGCTGGCGTATCAATCCGGTCACAGGGCAGGAACAGTTACATCGGGGCGTAGATATTGCAGTACCTACCGGAACAACCGTATATGCGGCGATGGACGGGACAGTAACTACCGCAACTTATGACAGCTATTACGGAAATTATGTAGTGATTGAAGATGAAAAAGGCTACTGCACAAAATATGCCCACATGGATACCTTAAATGTCCGGGCAGGACAGAGCGTGACGCATGGAAATGTGATCGGAACAACAGGGAATACGGGAAGCAGTACCGGAAGTCATTTACATATCGAATGTCTGTATCAGGGGGAATATTATAACCCTCTTTTTTATTTTGAAGCAGGCACGGATACGCTGTATGGCGAAACGCCGGGCAGCGGAAGCGGCGGAGGAAATGTGATACCGCCGGATTCCTATGACGATGCAACCGTGCAGGCACTTATGGAAGAAGCGGCGAGATATTTAGACTATCCCTATGTATGGGGAGGCTCCAGTCCGTCCACCAGCTTTGACTGTTCCGGTTTTGTCTGCTGGGTATTTACAAACAGCGGTGTCCATAACCTGCCACGAACCACAGCACAGGGCATTTATAACCAGTGTACGCCTGTGTCGGCGGCAGATGCAAAGGCGGGGGATATTATCTTTTTTACAGGTACATACAATTCGGGCGTACCAGTCAGCCATGTGGGGATTTACTGCGGAAACGGGGTCATGATTCATTGCGGAGATCCAATCAGTTACGCTTCAATCAATTCGTCCTATTGGCAGAGCCATTTTTATGCGTTTGGAAGATTATCAGGAAATTAAAATAACAGGAAGTGAGGAACGATGACGAAAGAGAGAATTGTAAAGGAGCTTTCCAAAGTCCGGGAACAGCTTGCGGGATTGCAGGCGAGGGAGAGGGATTTGGCGGAACAGCTTCAGATGGCAGAGGATGCGGAGAAGATGAAATTCATTGAAAAGAATAAAATCTCTCTGGATCGGCTGATTCTGTTAAACAAGGTCAGCGAAGAAGAAATTATGCGTCTGCTGAAAGAAAAAGAGCAGAAAGAAGCAGCACAATCAGAAGAAAGGGAGGCTTACAGCCATGAAGAACAGGAAGTTATCATCTAAGGCAGTTATATCACTGATATTGTCCGCTGTGCTATTTACCATGCCTGCGGTAGCGTTTTCTGTAAATGGGAACTACGCAATCAGCGCTTTTGCCGAAGAAACAAAAGAAACCGAAGAATCCAAACCGGAGGAAAGTACGGAGCAGACACCCGGCGAAAGTGAAACTGATGTCAGTACGGAGGAAAATACAGAAAACAGTACCGAGGGAAGCACGGAAGAAACTACGGAGGGCAGCACGGAGGGAAGCACCGAAGGCGGCACCGAAGAGAATACAGAAGGCAGTACCGATGAAAGCACCGGGGATGGCACTGTATCGGGAAATGATAAACCGGAGCCGGTATGTAATTGCGAAGATCAATGCGGTGCGTATGAGTATGACAAAAACTGTCCCGTCTGCGTCACAGATTATAAGCTCTGTACCTATAAAAAACCGAATGTGAGTATCAAAATCAGACAGCCGGAGGAGTGGCATAATGACATTGTTTCCGTTTCTTTCAGTGTAAAAGATACCGCAGATACGGGGAATTTTGAAATCGCAAAGATAGAGGCAAAGGTAGGGCAGAATGGAAGCTGGACAGATGTGACGGAGGAAAAGAAATTAAGGATTTCCGAGAACTGTACCGTGTATGTGCTTGTCACAGACCAGAAAGGCAATACCTATGAGAAGAACCGTGCCATAAAGTGCTTTGATACCGTAAAGCCGACCTTAAATGCGGCAGTCAGTGACGGGCTTTTAAGCATACAGGTACATGATACGGATTCCGGTGCAAAGGCGGTATATGTCAATGGATATGAGTTTACAGATCTGACGGGCGGTACGTTAAATATCCGCCTCCAGCAGTTTGACGCAGGGTATGAGTATTTTACCATTTCTGCAATGGACAATGCCGGAAATATGTCTGAGGTTTATAAAACGAAAAATCCGTACTATAAAGACCCTGCCGATACCAGTGATGGGAATCCGGCGGAGCAGCTCCCGGAGAGTGCGACCCCGACGAAACCGGGGAGTGCTACGGGAACCGTGACGGAGCATACCAAAACAGACAGTAACGGAAATACCACATCACAGACAAGTCCTGCCGAACAGAAAAAGCAGGCAATGAAAGAAGCTGCGGAGGCAGAAAGCGGGAAAACAGAAAGTACGGAAAAATCCGGTCAGGGCAAGGAGTTTTATACTATTCAGACCGCCACGGAGAAAGTTTTCTATCTGATTATTGACCGGGACGGAGAGGAAGAAATGGTATATTTTTTGACTGAGGTTACGGAAAATGACCTGTTAAATGCAACTTCCGATAACAGTGAAACCTTGCCGAAAAATTCCGCTGCGTTGGAATCTGCAATTCCGAATGGGGAGAGTGCATTGCCAAACAACAACGGAGAGCAGGCAGATACAGAGGGAAAGGAAACGGAAACAGAAAAAGGTACGGAAGGTGCAGAGAGTACGGGAAATACAGAGGAAACCGAACCGGAGCCGGAAGTGAAAGAAGCACCGAATCCGATGATTTCGTATGTGCTGATTGGTAGTCTTGCCTTAATCGTTATCGGAGCTGCTTATTATTTTAAGGTTGTCCGCAAGAAAAAAGAGGACTTTATCGAGGACGAAGATGAAGATGAGGAAGATAACGAGGAGTATGAAAACGAAGATGAGGAATCGGAGGAAGATACGGAAGAAGATTTCTTTGACGAACAGGAGGAATAAGGTATGCAGTTGGTGGTTACAGAGAAGCCCAGCGTAGCACAGGCAATTTCCCATGTGATCGGGGCGAAAGAGAGAAAAGACGGTTACATGGAGGGAAACGGATTTCTCGTTTCATGGTGTGTAGGACATCTGGTAGAGCTGGCACAGCCGGAGATGTATTCAGAAGCATGGAAAAAATGGAGCTATGAGAGCCTGCCCATGATACCGGAGCAGTGGCAGCATGAAGTGAAAAAGGAAACAGCAACGCAGTATAAAATCTTGAAAAATCTGATGCACGATACAAGAGTTGAAAGTGTGGTGTGTGCCACCGATGCCGGACGGGAGGGAGAACTTATCTTCCGTCTGGTATATGAACAGGCAGGCTGCCGGAAACCAATGAAACGCCTGAGGATTTCATCAATGGAGGAGAGTGCAATCCGTGACGGGTTTGAAAACTTAAAGCCGGGAAGCGATTATGACAGCCTGTACCAGTCTGCACTTTGCAGACAGCAGGCAGACTGGCTGGTGGGATTAAATGGTACGAGATTATTTACTGTACTGTATGGCGGAAAGGTATTAAAGGTGGGCAGAGTACAGACGCCCACCCTTGCCATGCTGGTAGACCGTGAAGTGAAGATTATGAATTTTGAAAAAGAGCAGTATTACATGGCTCATATTCTGATGGATGGGATAGATGCCATGACAGAACGGATTGACGATAAGGCAAGGGCAGAAAGTATTGCTGCAGCGTGTGAAAGTCAGAGTGGAGTGGTTCGTTCCGTTATAAAGGAAAATAAAAGCGTTGCACCACCAAAACTTTATGACCTTACCACGCTTCAGCGGGATGCCAACCGTATCTTTGGTTTTACTGCAAAGCAGACATTGGAGTACACCCAGAGCCTTTATGAGAAAAAGCTGGTCACTTATCCGAGAACGGACAGCCAGTATTTATCCGATGATATGGAAGAAACTGCAAAAGCGGTAATCGGGGCAGTTTATCAGGCGATTCTCTTTGAGGAACAGACCGGAGCAGAGCCGGATATAAAAAGAGTGTTGAACAGTAAAAAAGTGACCGACCACCATGCAATTATTCCCACCATAGAAATTACAAAGACAGACCTTTCCGCTGTGCCGGAGGGAGAAATGAAAATCTTATCCCTTGTCGCTAATCGTCTGTTATGTGCAACCGGGAAAAAGCAGTTGTATGAAACGGTAAAAGCAGAGTTTTCCTGCGGTGGTTACAGCTTTCATGTATCCGGAAAAACGGTTCTGCAGAACGGGTGGAAAGAATTTGAAGCAGCATTGAAACGTACCTACCGGGTAGAAAAAACAGATGAGGATAAGGAAGAGAAGAAACTGCCGGAGCTTTCTGAAGGCATGACGTTTCCAGTTATCCAGACAAAGGTAACAGAGCATTTCACGCAGCCTCCCAAACATTTTACCGAGGACAGCCTGCTTTCTGCGATGGAACGTGCCGGAGCAGAGGATATGGGCGATGAGGTGGAACGCAAAGGACTTGGCACACCTGCCACCAGAGCTGACATTATTGAAAAGCTGGTCAAAGACGGTTTTGTGAAACGGGAGAAAAAGCAGATGCTTCCCACCGAGGACGGGATGAAGCTCATTACTGTTCTGCCGGATATGGTAAAATCCCCGAAGCTTACAGCAGATTGGGAGAATACGCTGACTTTGGTTGAAAAAGGCGAATACACCATGCAGGAGTTCATGGATGGCATTGAAGATATGGTGCGGGAGCTGGTGCAAACCTACCACAGTATCAGTGACGATCAGAAGTCTTTGTTTGGAACGATGCAGGAAGTGCTTGGAAAATGCCCGAAATGCGGCAGCGATGTAGTAAAAGGAAAATTCGGTGCTTACTGCAAACAAAAATGCGGCATGAATGTGGGTAGGGCAATGGGAGCAACGTTTTCCGATACACAGATGAAAAGTCTGCTTGAAGGGAAAAAGACCCTTGTGAGAGGATTAAAAGGGAAAAAGGGAAGCTACGATGCGTACCTGATTCCGGAGGGAATTGAGGATTATTCTTATATCAAAGACGGAAAGGAAATCAAAGGTTCGCAGTACAAATTCAAGATGGAATTTCCACCGAGAAAAAGCAAGTGAAAAGGAGACAGAAAAATGAATACAGAAATGAAAAAGACCGTTGTTTACAGCACCGGAGATAAAATTTTAAACATTATGAAAGAGCAGGATATGGATATTCCAGAACTTTCTTTGCGGTGCGGTGTCAGGGAAGATGTATTGATGGATATTCTGGCAGGTATCCGGGAAGCAGATATAAGTACGCTCTGCAAAATTGCAGACGGACTGGAGATTTGTGTACGGGAGCTTTGCCCTGATGAAGAAAGCTATGTCGTTCCGGTGGAAAAAGATATCCTTGCAAAGCTCATTGTGATCAGCGAGCTGAAGGAGATGGAATTGGAGGAGCTGATTGGCACAATTCTGGAAAACGGTATCGAAGAACACGGTTTTTATGAATAAGGCGGCGGGGGTTATCCCCTCCGTCATTTTGGAGGAATGCTTATGGTAACAAAATATCAGATGATTTCCTATCTGGCGGAGGATACCGCAAAAGAGATAGCGAAAAACGGGCAGGAGTGGACAAGGTATCTGACTACCGCTGCAAGGCTTTATAAATATCCGTTCAATGAACAGATACTTATTTTTGCACAACGACCGGATGCAACAGCCTGTGCGTCCCTTGAACTATGGAATGAGAAGATGAATTGCTGGGTAAACCGTGGAGCAAAGGGAATTGCCCTGCTGGATACGGAAAATTCCTATACAAGATTGAAATATGTTTTCGATGTGTCCGACGTACATAAGGCAAGGCGGATAGGACGTGATCCGAATTTGTGGGAGTTGCGTGAGGAGCATAAAGAAACAGTCCTGGCACAGCTTGAAAAGACATACGGAGAAACGGATAAAAACAGCTCCTTTGAACAGCGGATAATGGAAATATCCAATCGGATTGCTTTGGATTATTATGAAGAACTTCTGCCGGAAATCGAATATGTGAAAGAGGGCAGCTTTTTAGAGGAACTGGACGAGTTAAATGTAGGTGTCAGGCTTCGTGATACGCTTTCTTCCAGTATTGCTTACACCATACTGTCACGATGCGGTGCAGATATGGAACTGTGGAAAGACGAGCAGGGATTTGAATATATCAGCGACTTTAATACGATGAAAACCCTGTCTGTTGTTGGTACAGCCACCACAGATATGTGCAAGCCGCTTTTAATGGAGATAGGCAGAACCATAGGAGCGTATGACCGCCAGATTGCCCGCAGGAAGGCACAGGAAAAAGCTAATGCAGGACGCACACAAACTTCTTTGGAAAATACGGAGAAAGTGCTTGCAAATGAAGCAGATACAGACTATAATGCTTTAAAGCGTGAAAGCGAAAAGGAGCTACAAAACAATCAGGAGATAGAAATACAGAGCAAAAAGGAGGATGCGGCACATGAAACTGACATACGAAAAGAACGGGGATTATCTGATTCCGAACCTGACAGCGAACGAGGAACCGGAGGGAACGCTGACGAAGTACGGTATGATGCGGAAGAACTTCTTACAGGAACACCGGAAAGGGATTTATCAGGGCATGATACTGGCGGGCGAGCTGAAAGCACACTGTCTGGAGATACAGGAGCAGGCAGAGCAGAGAATGGAAGCCCTGAGCGAACAGATGGCGAAAGCAGAGGGAGTGAACGAGGAACTGAAAGCAGCCGATCAGATGAAGTGGGTAGCGAAGATGAACAACATCAGACATTCAGCGGAGGAGATCGTGCTGACGGAACTGATTTACAGTTAGAAAATGACATACAGGAAGAAGAAATACCAGAACCGGATAGTGGAGAACATTCATTATCCGGTTCTTTTTTTCCGAAGCTGTCTGAAACAGAGCAGGGGGAGGACTTACAGCGTGGTATTTTATGCAGTGATGAGTTCCTGAAGCATAAAAGACCGGAAATAGCTGGGTATTTTCAGATAGAGCAGGATGCAAAGATTCAGGCGGATTATCTGAGAAATTCGTTCCGCATGGAAGAATACACCGAGTTCAATATCGGGGAAATGCGGGGCGGCTACCGTGCCGATGAGGACGGTATTACCTTATGGAAAGGCAATTATCTGACCCGTGAAGCGGAAAGCAGGCTGTCATGGGAGGAAGCACGTTTTCTTGTCAATTCCTATATGGAGGACGGAGTATATCTTCTTCCAGGAGAAACCGCAGAGCGGATTGAAACAGCGGGAATGTACCAGCAGCTTGACTTATTTTCCATGTTTACGGAGCAGGCTGGCAATCTTGCCATGAAACAGGCGGAAACAGTGACACCGATACGGTCAGAAACAAAGATACCGCCGGAGCAGATAGCGGATATTCTGCGGAGCGGCGGAGGCAGGGATAACAGCAGAAAGCGTATCTACACCAAATATCAGCAGGGAAAGACACCGGAGGAGATGGCTGCTTTCTTACAGAAAGAGTATGGAACAACCGGAAAGGGCTTTGAATTTGACGGAAAGCAGTTAGCGGTATGGTTCAATGAGGATGGGATGCGTGTCGGATATGGCACATCGACAGAGCGTCCGGTGCTTCAGATGAACTGGCAGGAGGTGGAAGCAAAAATCCGCTCACAGGTAGTAAACGGTACCTATATGGGAGCAAATGAAGCTTATCTGACTGACGAAGCAGAACGTGACCGGATTGCAGGGCATCTCTTTTTCTTTTTCCGGGATGGCATGGGAGAACTGCCGGAGGAGCTTGGGCTAAAAGCAGGAAATTATCCGGAGGCTCATGCAAGAATGATAGAATACCTTTCTACAAAAGAAGGAGTTGAGCTTGTGGCTTCCCACATGGATCAGGCACTTCATCAGCTTGAAACCGGAGAGAAAAAGCTACGTTTCCGTTCAGTTATGCCAAAAGAGGAGCTGCGGGAGGAACTTGACAATCTGCTGATAGAAAAACAAATCTTTCCAACCGCAGACCATGTGGAAATAAAAAGGGAGGATTTTATTACTCAGGACGAGATAGACCATAATCTTGGCAGGGGAAGTGGATATTCACATGGTTCTTTCCGCATCTATGATTATTTTCAGGAAAAGCATGACAGCAAAGAAGCAGCGGAATTTCTGAAAAAAGAATATGGCATTGGAGGCGGCTCTCATGCACTTGCCGGAGCAGACCATAGCTGGCAAGACCACAACTTTAAAGGGATTGAATTAAAAAAGGGAAATATCTGCGAACCTTATGCGAAAGTGCTGCTGTCTTGGAAAGTAGTCGAAAAGCGTATCCGAAAGCTGGTGGCGGAAGATAAGTATTTATCTCCGGCAGGGAAAGAAGCCTATGCCCGGTACAAAGAGGAAGAAGCACAGAAAGCGCTGGAAAAAGCACAGGCGGTAATAGAACGGAAAACGAAGGTTGCCTGTAAAGAAGCCATTGAACGGACGATTTCGGAAAAATTTGACGGGTATCGTCTGCCGAAAGATACACCGGATGAAGTAATCCGAAAATATGGTAGCGAGCGTGTCAGCTATGTACTTGCCAATACTGTCATGCACCTGACGCACGATGGCAGATTTTCTCCCGACAATAAGGCATGGGCAAAAGAAATAGAACCGTATGCCAAGTATGAGAACCGTGATTTGATTGTTTCTTCCCATCCGGCGGTCTTAAATGGATTTATCAATCAGACAAGACGGTATATGGAGCAGGAAAAGGAGATTGCGGCACAGCAGATTACCATTGACGGGCAGTTGTGTTTAAAGATTGATGAATGGAAGTCGGAAGAAAATAACTATGTGCTTGGAAATTCCATGCAGGACAATGCGTTCTTTTACGTACTCATAAACGAAAATGTCCATTTTGAATATGATTACAAACCGAGCAGGGAAGAAATTGAAAACGATTATTTGAATCTCATTGCAATGGAAGATATAGACCGACACGAAGCGGAGGTATTTTCACGCATTGAAGGAACGGAAGATGTAGCGGAAACAGAATCACGATTCTCAGTTGAGGAAACCAGCGATGCCTTTGAGCCGGGACAGGATTTTGCAGTATGGGATCATGGCAGGGAAGATTATTATATAAAAGAGGACGGTACAATTCCCACCTTTGAAACAAAAGAGGAAGCGGAACACTATCTGCAAAGCATGGAACCGGACACTTCTGGACACGATGTCCAAAAGTCAGTGGAAGAACCTGCCATAGAAAAGCCTGTGAAGCAGCCTGCACCAAAGATTGATAAATCCAATGCGGTCAATTTCCACATTACAGACGATGCGTTAGGAGCAGGCAGTGCGAAAGAGAAATTCCGACGAAATATAGAAGCAATCCGTACTTTGGAAAAGGTGGAGAGCGAGAACCGTATCGCCACACGGTCGGAACAGCAGATTTTATCACAGTATGTTGGCTGGGGCGGGCTTGCCGATGCCTTTGATGAAAGCAAATCTGCATGGGCGGGAGAATATCAGCAGTTAAAGGAATTGTTATCGTCGCAGGAGTACGCTTCTGCAAGGGAAAGCACCTTAAATGCCCACTATACCAGTCCTGCCATTATCCGCAGTATTTATGATACCTTAGACCGTATGGGATTTGAAAAGGGGAATGTATTAGAGCCTGCAATGGGTATCGGAAATTTCTTCGGAATGCTGCCGGAGAAGATGCAGGAAAGCCGACTTTATGGTGTGGAGCTGGATGGTATTACGGGCAGGATTGCAAGACAGCTCTATCCGAAAGCGGATATTAAAATATCCGGTTTTGAAAAAACAGACTATCCGAATGATTTTTTTGATGTAGCAGTCGGCAACGTGCCATTCGGACAGTATAAGGTAGCGGATAAACAATATGATAAAAATAATTTCCTGATTCATGATTATTTCTTTGCAAAGACATTAGATAAAGTCCGTCCCGGCGGTGTGGTTGCTTTTGTTACCAGTAAGGGAACAATGGATAAAAAAAGTCCGGAGGTCAGAAAGTATCTGGCTCAGCGAGCGGAGCTTATGGGGGCGGTCAGACTTCCGAATACAGCATTTAAGGAAAATGCAGGGACAGAAGTCACTTCGGATATTTTGTTTTTTAAGAAGCGTGACCGTGTGATGGACATAGAACCGGATTGGGTACATTTATCAGAAGATGCAAACGGTATCGCCATGAATACCTACTTTGCGGAACACCCGGAAATGATTGTTGGGAAGATGGAAATGGTCAGCGGTCCCTATGGCATGGAAAGCACCTGCCAACCGGATGCCACAAGACCGTTTGCAGAGCAGTTAATGGATGCGGTCAGCCGGATTGACGGGGAAATCGAAGCAGTGGAGACGGACGAGCTTGCGAATGAGCTGGCAGATGCCACCATTCCGGCAGACCCGGACGTAAAGAATTACAGCTACACACTGGTGGAAGATAAGGTATATTACCGTGAAAATTCCATTATGAAGCCTGTGGATATGTCAGAATCCATGCAGGAACGCATAAAAGGCATGGTAGGAATCCGAAACTGTACGCAAGAGCTTATCAATTTGCAGTTGGAAGAATATCCGGATACTGTGATTAAGGAAAAGCAGAAAGAATTGAATACCCTTTATGATACGTTCAGCAGAAAATACGGTTTAATCAATTCCCAGACCAACAAAAGAGCCTTTAATCAGGACAGCAGCTATTGTCTGTTATGTTCTCTGGAAAAGCTGGATGACGAGGGAAATTTCAAAGGCAAAGCGGATATGTTCACGAAACGTACCATTAAGAAAGCGGAAGTGGTTACAAGCGTGGATACAGCAACGGAAGCTCTGGCAGTATCTTTATCAGAAAAAGCAAAAGTTGACCTTTCTTATATGGCGGAGCTGACCGGAAAAGAGATTGATACAATCAAAGAAGAACTGACGGGCATTATCTTTCAGAATCCGGTCACAGACAGGTGGGAAGCAGCGGACGAGTATTTAAGCGGCAATGTCCGGGATAAGTTGCAAACAGCGAAGATTTACGCCGAAAACCACCCGGAATACAACATAAATGTGCAGGCACTTACACAGGTGCAGCCCACAGAACTGGATGCCAGCGAGATTGAGGTGCGTATCGGTGCCACATGGGTTGAACCGAAATATATTGAAGATTTCATGCGTGATGTTTTTGAAACACCGCAGCATCTCTTCAACCGGAATACAATGGGGATTCAGTATTCCGATGTGACAGGACAGTGGAATGTAAAAGGAAAAAGTGCGGATTACGGAAACAGTCTTGTAAATATGACTTATGGTACAAACCGGAGAAATGCTTATCAGATTTTAGAGGATTCTCTGAATTTAAAGGACAGCCGGGTGTACGATACCGTGATAGAGGACGGAAAGGAAACGAGAGTCCTGAATAAAAAGGAAACCATGATTGCCAGTCAGAAACAGGAGGCAGTCCGGGAAGCCTTTAAGAACTGGGTATTTGAAGATCAGGAACGTAGACAGGACTTGGTGGCGAAATATAACAAGCTCTTTAATTCTACCAGACCAAGAGAATATGACGGTTCCCATTTGAAATTCCCTGGCATGACACCGGACATCGACCTTAGACCGCACCAGTTAAATGCGGTGGCACACCAGCTTTACGGGGACAATACCCTGCTTGCTCATTGTGTGGGAGCAGGAAAGACTTTTGAAATGATTGCTGCAGCAATGGAAAGCAAGCGGTTAGGGTTATGCCAAAAGAGCCTGTTCGTTGTTCCCAATCATTTGACGGAACAGTGGGCGAGTGACTTTTTGCGGTTATATCCCGGAGCAAATATTTTAGCGGCAACGAAGAAAGATTTTGAGCCAGCCAACCGGAAGAAATTCTGTTCCAGAATCGCCACCGGAGATTATGATGCTGTCATTATCGGGCATAGCCAGTTTGAAAAAATCCCGTTGTCGCAGGAAAGACAGATAGGCATTATCGAAAGACAGATTGATGAGATTGAGCTTGCCATAGAGCAGGCGAAAGCAGATAACGGGGAGCGTTACACCATTAAGCAGATGGAAAAGTCCAGAAAATCCCTTATGACAAGACTGGAAAAACTCAACGATACTTCCCGGAAAGATAATGTTGTAACCTTTGAGCAGTTAGGTGTGGACAGGCTGTTTGTAGATGAAAGTCACAATTATAAGAACCTTTTTCTATACACGAAAATGCGGAATGTGGCGGGCATTGCACAGACGGAAGCACAGAAGTCCTCCGATATGTTTGCTAAGTGCCAGTACCTTGATGAGCTGACTGGCGGAAAGGGCATTACGTTTGCTACGGGTACGCCGATCAGCAACAGTATGACGGAGCTTTACACCAATATGCGGTATCTTCAGTATGGTACGCTTCAGAAGATGGGATTAGGGCATTTTGACAGTTGGGCAGCTTCTTTTGGAGAAACACAGACCGCCATTGAGCTGGCACCGGAGGGAACAGGATACCGGGCAAAGACAAGATTTGCAAAATTCTTCAATCTGCCGGAGCTGATTGCACTTTTCAAGGAGAGTGCGGATATCCAGACACCGGATATGTTAAAGCTGCCTGTGCCGGAAGCAGAATATGAGAACGTGGTGCTGAAACCCAGCGAATATCAGAAAGAGATGGTAACATCGCTGGCAGATCGGGCGGAGGCAGTGCGTAACAGACTGGTAGAGCCGCATCAGGATAATATGCTCAAGATTACCAACGATGGAAGAAAACTGGCACTCGACCAGCGTCTGATCAACGATATGCTCCCCGATGAGGAACATTCCAAAGCAAAAACCTGTGTGGATAAGGCATTTGAGATTTGGGAAGATACCAAAGGGGAGAAATCAGCACAGCTTATTTTCTGTGATTTATCGACACCGAAAGGAGATGGTACATTTAATGTCTATGAGGATATAAGAAATAAACTGATGGAAAAAGGTGTTCCCGCAGAAGAAATCGCCTTTATACATCAGGCAAATACGGAGCTTAGGAAAGCGGAGCTGTTCAGTAAGGTAAGAAGCGGACAGGTTCGTTTTTTATTGGGTTCTACACAGAAAATGGGAGCCGGTACCAACGTGCAGGACCGGTTGATTGCGCTGCACCATTTGGATGTACCATGGCGCCCATCGGATATTGAGCAGCAGGAGGGACGTATTCTCAGACAGGGTAATCAGAATGATACCGTATCTATTTTTCGCTATGTCACAGAAGGCACCTTTGACAGTTATTCGTGGCAGGTGATTGAGAATAAGCAGAAGTTTATCAGTCAGATCATGGCCAGCAAATCACCGGTGCGAAGCTGCGAGGATGTAGATGAAGCAGCGCTTACTTATGCGGAAGTGAAAGCGTTGGCTACCGGAAATCCTTATATCAAGGAAAAGATGGATTTAGATATCCAGGTTTCCAAGTTAAAACTGATGAAGGCAAACCATACCAGTCAGATTTACCGGCTGGAGGATAACATAGCGAAGCATTATCCAAAGCAGATAGAAACGCTGAAGGAGCGCATTTATGGATTTGAGGCAGATATTGAAACGGCCCGTAAAAATATGCCGGAAGATAAGGAAAGTTTTGTGATGAAGGTGGGAAGCCGGACTTACTATGACAAAAAGGAAGCGGGGACAGCCCTTATTGCACTGTGTAAACAGATGAACACTATGGGACAGACTGTACCAATTGGAGAGTACGCCGGATTTGCGATGAAAGTTACTTTTGATTCTTTCAATCGTAAATTTGTTATGAGCCTCAAAGGTGAAATCAGTCACAATCTGGAAATCGGTTCGGACGCACTCGGCAATATTACCCGAATCAAAAACGTTCTTGAAAACATGGATAAGGAACTTTCGGAAGCACGAACCAAGTTAGAAAACGTGAGTCATCAGTTGGAAACAGCGAAGATAGAAGTGCAAAAACCCTTTTCTGCAGAGCAGGAATTAAAGGAAAAAATGGAGCGGTTGGCAGCCTTGGATGCCTTGCTAAATATGGATGAGAAAGGAGAGGATGTTGTTTTGGATGAAGAACCAAAGGTAATGCCTTTGGGAGAGTGGATGGTCGAACATTTGATGCCGGAATTCATGGAAGAGAATGAAATCACAGAAGAACGTGCAAGAGAACTTCTTGCGGATATGGTATCGGAAGAAGAGGACGAAATTGTATGTTTTTCCACGGAGTTAAACGGTGCAAGTATGGATGATGAGGAGATGCTAAAGCACATGGCGGAATATATGGACGGTGATTATTATGCCATTCCCATAACGGAAAGTGATTATCTGATTGCACCAAAGACGGAACAGGATACTGTTGTTTATCTGCAGGCGGTACTTGGTCGTTTGGGTTCTTCCATACTGACATCCGAGGCAGTTACCACACATGCCGCTTATGAATATGATTCTTCTCTTCAGACCATGAAACCTTTTAATCATGTAGGGATTCTGCAAGGGCTTATGGCAGTCGGGGAAGAAAAAATGACATATCAGAGTAAAATGCAGGAAACATTTCGTGAGGAAGCGAAAAAGGAGAAAAGACACTAATAAACAGGACAGTATGTCCGGAAAGAATGAGGTAAAGAAGGATGAATTACAACGAATTTAAGGATTATGTTAAAGAACATGTATTAGATTATCTGCCGGAACAGTATAAAAATGCCAATATGGATATTCGCCAAGCGGTTAAGAACAATGATGTCGTACTGGATGGATTAACGATTTTTAATCCCAATGGAAATATGTCACCTACCATATATCTGAATGCGGCTTATGAGGAATATCAGCAAGGCATGGATATTGAAGATGTTGTCGGAAAAATCGCAGATGCCTATATTGAACATATCGAACCAAGGGAGGAGTATCGGTTTAACTTTGATTTGCAGGAAGTGAAAAACTATGAGGTGGTCAAAGACTTTATTTATCCCAAAGTATCCAATCTTCAAAGCAATGTAAATCGGTTATCGAATATTCCATATACGCAAAAAGAAGATTTGGCAATTACCTATCATATCTGGGCGAATGGAAATGAGGAATCCATGGGGTCGATTACCATCAACAATGATTTGATGGAACTGTACGGTGTAAGCATGGATACCCTCCATGATCAGGCAATGAACAACATGGACAAAATATCTCCACTTAAATTTGAGTCAATACAGGAAACCATGGTAGGGATGTTGGCATCTGACTTTGCAAAGGAAGAAGGGATTTCGATAGATGAAGCAAAGGACTTAATCCGAGGTTCAATTCCGAATGATGGACCGGATGTGTATTGTTTATCCAATGAAGCCAGAGCGAACGGTGCCGTTTATATCATGCGTGAGGATGTTCAGCAAATGGTGGCGGAAAAACTCGGTGGGGATTATTATGTGCTCCCCTCATCCATACATGAAACGCTGATTGTGCCAAAAAGTGAGAACATGCCTTTTCAAGAATTGCAAGACATGGTTCAGAGTGTCAATGCAACTTGTGTTTCTGAGGAAGAAGTATTGTCAGATGGTGTTTATCAATATGAGACCAAGAGCCATACATTCAGTCGATGTGACAAGCAACCGGAACTTATCTATAAACAAGCGGATGAGAGAACGAACACGATGGACTTAAATCCGGGATTTGCTATGGCAGATAGTAAACAGGAATATAATGCAACTCTTCCGAACCAGACACATGAACCGATCAAGCACAAGGGACACTAGGAAGCGAGGAACGATATGGAAGTACAAAAAACGACGGTCACAGAATTAGAAGCACATTCTGTGACGGAACTGCAGGAGATATTAAATGCTGCCAAAGAAGGAATGATGATATGCGTGAGTCTGGAGGTGCCGGATGAAGAGTAATGAATTAAAACAGGTGGATGTGCGTTTGAAATTGGTGGAGGGGAATGGTGTATATAGTGATAAACCCATTACAAATCCGCAGGAAGCCATTTCCGTAATGGCCGATGTGATGGCGGGACTAGACAGGGAAGAGGTATGTGTCATCAATCTGGACAGTAAAGGACATCCCATCAATTTCAATGTGGTAAGCATTGGAACGCTCAATTCTTCCTTTGTATCCGGCCGGGAACTTTTTAAGTCTGCTATCCTGTCAAACGCTGCCTCCATGATTCTTTTGCATAATCATCCTTCTTCGGAACTCCAGATGAGTCAATCCGACAGAATGGTAACAGAAAAGATGATGTATGCCAGTTTGTTTTTAGATATCGAGATTTTAGACCACATCATTGTAGCAGGAAGAACCGGAGACACACTGAGCATAAGAGAAACTTACCCGGAGATATTTGATAAGAGCACTTATGCCAATGCGATTGTCCGGGTGGCAGATGGGGTGGAAGAAAGAGAAAACTCTTATAATGCAGAACGTTTGGCTACCTATGAATTGTTCCAGATTAAGGAAGGAGGCAACGGGCAAGCATATCAGTTCATGGGAATGGACTTTGTGAATAAAAACAAACTGATGGTAGACAAAGACGATTATGAATCGGTGTATCGTGGGGAAATAAAGGAAGGAGAAACACTGGATACTCTATATGAAAAATTCAACCTGTATCATCCGGATGATTTTACCGGGCATTCCATGTCTGTCAGTGATGTGATTGTGATTGAAAAAGAAGGAGAAAAAACGGCTTACTATGTGGATTCCTTTGGGTTTACGAAAGTGGCAGATTTTTTGGAAGAGAAAAAATATCACTCGGAAGAAACAGAACAGACGATAAGTCGGTTCAGGGATAAGACAAAGCAATATTTTCGACCGATCGAGGGGATGACCGCAGAACGTATAGAAGAAGAGGTTCGGGGATATATTCAAATGAAAATCCGGGAATCTCGCTTGCCGATTCAGATTCGGGAAGTGATGGTATATGGAAGCCGAAGCCGGGGAACAGAAAAAGCAGACTCGGATTTGGACATTTTGTTTGAATATGCCGGAGCAAGGCGAGAGGATGATGTTTTCAATCTTCTCCATGAAGATAATTTTTGCATTGGAGAGGTAAAGGTCGATATCAATCCCGTTACAGAAGAAATATCAGGAGTTTTCTCCGAAAGGGTAATACGGGCAGTGGAATACATGGAGCAGGAGTTGGCTTTTGGTATTGAGGACAGATATATCTTTGCTCAGTCCGTTGATGAGGGGTATGATTATACCATTTATGATATGGATGGGAAAGAATTGGATGGTGGTGTTTACGACAATCCGGACATTTCCATTTATGAAGCCGTAAATGATATCGTAGAGGATTTGAAACAGAAGCCGGATACCAATGGAACAAAGGGAGCAATCACGGCAGAATCCAAACTGAATCCTCTGAACTGTGAGGAATTTTTGGATGAACATATCTGCTATCAGGAGAAATATGGGAATCAGGATGTTGCCCC
>ENA-ORLY01001622-ORLY01001622.1-human-gut-metagenome-genome-assembly--contig:-NODE-1622-length-25624-cov-3.000939_pt1 | contig 25624 bp, 19 predicted proteins | sample MGYA00243071_ERZ508832 | MGnify/ENA primary metagenome ERZ508832 (study PRJEB26277, sample SAMN04329777) | human gut metagenome | biome: human-associated habitat | host: Homo sapiens | place: USA... | reverse complement strand
ACACGTTTCTTCCTGGAAGAAATGTCGTATGCGGATATTGTCGAACAAACCGGATTTACTCTGAATAACGTGAAAAGCTATATCCAGAACGGAAAGCGAAACTTGAAAATTTGTATTAAGAAACAAGCCCTATGAAACTATTGGACTACATACGAGGACTCCGCAAAGGAAAAGAGGCACACCGGCTGGAAAAAGAGTCGATGCAAGACCCTTTCCTGGCCGATGCTATGGATGGATACAACCAGGTGGAGGGAAATCACGAACAACGGATCGAGAAACTGCGGATGCAGGTTTCTGCTCATTCGGCAAAGAAAAAGAACACTTATGCTATCACCTGGAGCATCGCTGCGTGTCTGATTATCGGATTCGGTATCAGCAGTTATTTCCTGTTCCTGAAAAAGAGCATGACAGATGAAGTGTTCATTGCGGAAGAGAGTGTTTCCACAAAGTTGGCTGAACCCGCAGCTCCACCAACTCCGGCAATTCCTGCCACTCCAACAGTTCCCGCAACTCCGCAAAAGGAAATCGCATTAGCTACTACAAAGGTAAAAACGGATTCCACTCCTATTTCCCCAGTTTCCACGAAACAAGCGGATAAGAAAGATATGATTGCCAAAATCCAAACGACTTCGCAACCACAAGGTGCGCCTGTGGCAGCTGTGCCGATGATGGAAGAAGTCTCGGAAGAGACTGCTGCATTGCAAGAAGTAGTAGCAACGATAGATACTTTCGAATCTGAATCAGATAAGAAAATGAAGATGGCTAAGGTAGCGACTATCCTTCCTCAAAATAACATGATTAAAGGGAGAGTGACCGACGAAAAAGGAGAACCGCTTATCGGAGCCAGTGTGACATATAAAGGAACGAATATCGGAACCATCACAAATATGAATGGAGAATTTTCGTTAGTCAAAAAGGATGATAAGAAACGATTGACAGCTGAATATATCGGATATGATCCGGTAGAAATCCGGGTAGATACCAGCCGGACGATGCTCATTGCCATGAACGAAAACAAACAGACACTCAATGAAGTGGTGGTAGTGGGATATGGCGCTAAGAAAAATAAGAAGTCAACAACCCTCGGAAGTGTTGTGAAGGTTGAGGAACAGGCAGAGAAAGAGATCACTCCACAACCTGTCATCGGTAAACGTAGCTATCAGAAATACCTGAAGGAGAATCTCGTTCGTCCGGCGGATGAAAAGTGCGCACAAGTGAAAGGAAAAGTTGTATTAACTTTCCTTGTTAATAAAGAAGGGCGTCCCTTCTACATCAAAGTAAAAGAGAGCCTTTGCGAGTCTGCTGATAAGGAAGCAATCCGCCTGATCCAGGAGGGACCGGACTGGATTTACGGCAACAAACTTGCAGAAGTAACTGTCAAATTCGAATAGTGGGAAGTCACTAAATCCAAGTACCCTTACGCCATAAGAATTCGAGTGGTCCCTGTTTATGACGGGCAAGCCACCAACGGCTGAATATCAGCTGAACAGTAAAGATGAGCAATGCAATCAGCAGACTTGCCGTTGCTCCGGCATATTTGTACATAGCTAATCCGAATCCATAATAGATGATTACCCCCATAATAGATTGGGAAATGTAATTTGTCAGACTCATACGACCGTAAGGAATCAGCAGACTTTGCCAGCCATATCCTTTCTCTTTCTTAAACCAAAGCAAGGTGAAGATAGAAACCAGGATAATCATAAACGCAAAATTGGCATAGGACGGAACGGCAATCTTATAAGGAATTTGTACGGACGGATTGGTGAGTAAGTCCGGCACAAAAGTTTTCAGGCAATAGAGAGGAATGAATGCGAGGACGGCACCTTTCAACATCTTCTTCCAAAAGCGTACGGATTCTTCGCTCTTTATTAAATATTTCCGGCGCCCCAGTAACATTCCGAACATGAACAGGGCAGCCGTCTGAAACAAACGACCATTTTCCACTTGCCAGATATTGCTGTATAATTGTCCGTCGGAGATGTTGGAACAGAGTACTTCGAAGAAGTTACCATTGGCAGTTGCCTCCTGTGCACGCATAGCATAAGGCATAAAATGACCGGTTGATACAACATAGTCTGGATTTATCATCGCATAAATGGCACGTCCCCACTCATAAGGCTGAAGAAGCAGAATGAGGGCAATCCAAAAGACCGTTTTGTCCTTTAGCTTGCACACGGGTATCAACGCAAAACCCACTACCGCATAGAGTAAAAGAATATCCCCGTTATAGAATAAGGCATGTAACTGCGCAAACAGGAAAAGCAAACACATCCGCCAGGCAAATCGTCCGCGGAAGTCTATACCACGTTTCTCTGCATTGTGAAACTGAATGTAAAAACTAAAACCAAACAACAAAGAGAAAGTAGCATACGCCTTTCCCGCAAACAGGAAAAACAGGATGTCCCATGCATATTTATCAATTGTCTGTAACCATGCAGGCACATTCTCCGGTACTAAGAACAGATTATAATGCTCCAGATTATGTAATAATACAATTGCCAAAAGGGCAAATCCGCGCAGAGCATCCACTACTCCAAGACGTTCGGATGTTTTTAGTGTTTGAGTCATTAGTTAGATATAATTATTCCTTTTTTTAATGCCGGTAAAATTAATGGAAATATTTGAAACACAAAAGCTTGTAAACGTTAAAAAGGACTGACTAAAAAGACTGGGAAATTGTTTTTCATCCCTACTTACGTACACTCGCAGATGGGATGGTTATACCAATTCCGTCCTTTTTAGTCAGCCCTTATTCTTTATCTTTACAGTGTGACTTTTTTCTTAGCCGTGAAAACTCTTTATCTTTTATATTAATTCATAACTAGCCATCTGTATTGGCATATCCAAATTATGAAGCACTTTCTCCAATAGAATACCCTCACGGTTGTCATATTCATACCCAAAAGTGGCACGAATACCTTGCAGGATAAACTGTGTGGCACGGTCCAACGCCATCGGCAGACTGTCTCCCTGCATCAAAGAGCCGGTGATGACACTGGTAAAAGTATCGCCCGTGCCGGGATAATGTGCAGGCAGATAAGGGCAGGTCACTTTCCAGTAGCGGTTTCCCTGACGGTTATAAGCATAGACAGATGTTTTATGAGGCTCATCATGTACAGGAACACTGGTGATGATAACCACTTGCGGACCTTTGTCGGACAAAAGACGAAGATATTCTTTCAGCTCTTCATCCGTGTTATCTGCTTTATAGGGTTTATCCAATAAATAAAATAGTTCCGTCAGATTAGGGGTAATCACATCTGCTTTCGTGATTAAGTGGCGCATCTCTTTTATCATCTCTCCATCAAAGTTGGTATACAACCGTCCGTTATCTCCCAACACCGGATCGGCAACGATCAGGCTGTCCGGTCGACGAAAGTCCCTGATAAAATCAGAAACAATCTGAATTTGTCTCGGAGAACCCAAGTATCCGGTATAGATAGCGTCGAACTCTACCTCCAGTTTCTTCCATTGGGCAATAATCTTCGGCATTTCGTCCGTCAGGTCGAGGAAGGAGAAACCGGGATATTGCGTATGATTGGATAATACAGCCGTAGGAAGCGGACAGACCTGAAACCCCATGGATGAAAGAATAGGAATGACGACGGTCAGAGATACGCGCCCCATTCCCGAAAGGTCATGGACGGCGGCTATTTTCTTTACTTTATTGGCATACATATAATTTATAATTAAACGTTTTACTACTCTTATCCTACAAATTCATTTATCTACTATGGACAAACAGAAACAGATATTCTATTTACATCAAAGGACATTCGACTATATTCTCCAAAAGCCTCTACTACATTAGATGAAAGCCGGACTTTATCCAAACAGAGCCTCTATTTACATCAAACGGAAGCTCTGTTTATATGAAACAAAGGCTCTATTTCTTATCAATAGAGCCTCTGTTTTTACAGCGTCAACGGAGTCTCCATTTCGTTTGTACTAACAAATATAAAACTCCATTGTTTTGAAACCAAATTTATTTTAGAATAATCAACACGGAAACATTAGGTTAATATCACTAACACGTCTCGTGCCCCATGCGCTCCCATCACTAAAGCCTGCTCAATATCAGCAGTCTTTGACGGACCGGAGATGAACGTTCCGAACTGATATTCCTGTCCGTCCAGTTCACGGTAGGCGTCATACATGGTATCTACAATTTTATTCCGGTCGAGCAGAATGACCAACTTCTCCGAAATAAAATAGATTGCTTTATATTTCACCGTCTGCGGTATCCAGATGGCTCCGTTTTCGGCTACTCCGATTTCTCCTTTCACTACGGCAACATCTGTGCCGTCCAACTCTTTCGGATCATCCAAATTATCGGGATTGAACGTAGCACAGGAAATATCCGGCAATACGGAAGCAATGCGCATAGCCTCCGGATAAGTCCGGCGTATGACCGCATTCACATCTTCCCCTTCGCCCAATACAACTGCCGCACCACCCACTGCACGGCTGATTGCACAAAACTGTTCTATCTTATCAGGATATGACAATCGTTTCATATCCGCAATATCCGGTTTATCATAACGCGTCTGCGTATGCTGGCGGATGCTGGCTAATATTTCTTCTCTACTACTCATTTGGATTCCTCCTTTCCCTGTACTTTGTTTTTCTTCCACATTTCATTGAACGACTCGCTGGCAAATTCCGGCAGTTCACGCCCCTTTCCCCAATCGTCGAGATCGTTGTATTTCATGAAACGAGGCAGGCTATTTACCACCGGGGCTGCCCACAAGGCTGCGTTGAACAATGCCGGACGCTCCATCAGGAACTTCATACCGCCGGACATGATCTTCTTTCCAGTATTGGCTTTCCCCAGTCCGTCCAAATCCTGACGCCATTTGTAAATCTGTTCGGCCAAATCTACTTTCACCGGACAGACATCGGAACAGGACATACACAGAGAACAGGCTGAAAGATTATCATAATACTTCTCCGGAGCATGGGCCATACCCAAGTTGATGCCAATAGGTCCGGGGATGAAGTATGTATAAGAGTAACCTCCACTCCGGCGGTACACCGGGCAGGTATTCATGCACGCACCGCAACGAATACAGTTCAATGTCTTGATATGGTCGGGCTTGGATAGTAAGGCACTCCGGCCGTTGTCTACGATGATAATATGATATTCACCGCCTTCGCGGGGACGGCGGTAATGAGAGGTATATGTTGTCACCGGTTGTCCGGTGGCCGAACGGGCGAGTAATCGGGTGAACACACCCAATGCGTCCAAATCCGGGACGATCTTTTCCATACCGAAAGCGGCAATGTTCAGTTTCGGGTAGGAAGTACCCATATCGGCATTTCCTTCATTGGTGCAGACCACAATGTCACCGGTTGAAGCGACGGCAAAGTTGGCGCCTGTCATGGCGGCTTCGGCATTGAGGAAGAGATGACGCAGGTTCTTACGTGCGGCATGAGTCAGGTAGGTAGGATCAAAGTTTCCCTTTTCCGTGCCCATCTCCTTTTCGAATAGTTCGCCTACCTGTTCCCGTTTAATATGGATGGCGGGCAGTACGATGTGACTCGGTTCGAGATGCATCAGTTGCAGGATGCGTTCGCCCAAATCGGACTCTACGACATCGATGCCCCGCTCCATCAGGAAAGGATTCAATCCACACTCTTCGGCGAGCATGGATTTGCTCTTGATGAAATGGTGGACGTTATGCTCATTCAGTATCTCGTAGACGATGGCGCAGTATTCATCGGCATCTTTTGCCCAATGTACGATGGCGCCGTTGGCGGTAGCATTCTTCTCAAACTCCAGCAGAAGTTCTTCGAGGTGGCTGTTGGAGTATAGTTTCAACTCGCAAGCCTTGTTGCGCAACTCTTCCCATTCGGGAACTTCCTTGCTCATCTTGTCCCTTTTGGCACGGACCATCCAAAGGGTTTCGTTATGCCATGCTGCCATCTTGCTGTCCTGCAAGAACTTCTCGGCAGCCTTTGAATGTTTTGTACTCATGATTGCGACGCTAGAATTTCTACAATATGGATAATCTGAATAGGCAGATGCTCCCGTTTGATGACACCTTGCATGTGCATCAGGCAGGAACTGTCCGCTCCGACAATATACTCGGCTCCGGTAGCGATATGATCTTTTACCTTATCACGCCCCATGCAGACGGAGACTGCCTGCTCTTCCACCGCAAACATTCCGCCAAAGCCGCAACACTCGTCAATATGGCTGGGCTCGAATACTTCGATGCCTTCTACCAGATTGAGCAGGTCACGCAATTTATTGTAATAAGGGATATTCAGTTCGGTGGGAGCGGAAATCAACAGTTCGCGCACCCCATGACAGCTATTATGAATACTGACTTTATGAGGAAAGCGTGCAGGAATTTTGGAAGGTTTCAAGACATCGTGAATGAACTCACAAATATCATAAATCTTTCCCGCACTCTGACAAACATGTCCTTCTTTCTCCAAGATGCCCGGATGATTCTCTTTCACAAATGCCACACAACTGGCGGAAGGGCCGACGATGTAATCGTATTCCCGGAACAGATCGTCAAAACGGAGCGCCAATTTCATCGATTCATCTTCAAAACCGGCATTTGCCATCGGTTGTCCGCAACAAGTCTGATCCAACGGATAATCGACGTCTACTCCCAAACTTTTCAATAGTCTATACGATGCCACTCCCACATTGGGGTAAATAGCATTGATATAACAAGGAATAAACAAACCTACTTTCATACTATATTTTGTAATAATTTAAGCTTCTTCCGCATCACCCGTCTATTTTGTTCAACGGATGTCGATTAATTTGTGTGTTTGCAGGCTGAGTCTCCATTTGGGATGTCGCATTACACAGTCCACTGTTGAAGCAGTGTTATTACAAGAACAAGGCTGAAGGAAAAAATGTTCGGCCGGAAGGAGTTCAAAAATACTTATATCTTGTCCTTCATAGACCACTTTCACTTCATCCATCCGGTCGATGGCAAGTTTCACCCCTTGTTTGGGGGAGCAGGTCACCCAGTCGATAGCTGCCGGCAGGGGGCGTGTACCGTTGGTTTCGATGGTCACATATTTGCCTGCCTCATGCAAACGGTCGATCAATTCATCGTCTATCCATAAGGAAGGTTCGCCGCCCGTAAGGACAACGGTGACGGCAGGATATTTTTTCACTTCGGCGATAATTTCATCGTCGGTCATCATTTTTCCTTCTTCGTGTTGTGTGTCGCAAAAGTCACATTTCAGGTTGCAACCGGAAAAACGGACGAAGATGGCCGGAGTTCCGGTATGGTAGCCTTCGCCCTGCAAGCTGTAAAAGATTTCATTAATCTTTCTCATCATCAAAATTTGTTTGGTTTGCTATTCTTGTCCTTCTGCGCCGACGGGATCTTTCTCGTAGATGACAATGTTTCCTTCCGATTCCTGCACTTCTACTTTATAGCATTGAGGAATCTGTTTGCATATCCACCGGGCGATATTCTCCGCTGTGGGATTAAATGGGAGTACTTCGTTCAGATTTTGATGGTCGAGTTTCTCCGTGACCACTTCTTTGATGCGGGTGAAATCTACCACCATTCCTTCGGAGTTGAGCCGTGCGGAACGGCAATAGACGGTGATAATCCAGTTGTGACCGTGTAAACTGGCGCATTTACTGCGATACGGGAGTACCAGCTTATGAGAAGCCGAGATCTCCATGCGTTTGATTACTGTAAACATGAGTGTATGTATTTTAATAGTTACACGCATCTAATGTCACCTCGATGCAACGGCAAAGGTAATATAAAATAGAGTTTTCATCCAGCAAAGAGTGTTATTTTTTCCCTTTTTTTGCACTATCTTTGCCGCATGAAAACTCTATATATTGTTTTAGGTAGTATTTCCCTTGCGCTCGGTATTCTCGGCATCTTTCTGCCGTTACTGCCTACTACCCCTTTTCTATTACTCACCGCCGCCCTTTATTTCAAAGGGTCGCCCCGATTATATAACTGGCTGCTCAATCATCGACACTTCGGTCCTTATATCCGCAATTTCCGCGAAAACAAGGCGATTCCTCTCCGTGCCAAAATAATTTCTCTCGTATTAATGTGGGGAACGATGCTTTATTGCATTTTCTTCCTGATTCCTTTTATATGGGTAAAGATTCTCCTGGGATTGATAGCCGCAGGAGTCACTTATCATATTCTTTCTTTCAAGACGTTAAAGTAATGCGATAGTCCCTGCCGTGCATCGGCAAGTTTATCTTCCCAATGTTTCACGGAGTTCTGGCCAATAATGTCAGTCACGTACTTCACGGAAATAAACGGGATTTCTTTTGAACGGCAGATAAATGCCTGTGCGTATGCTTCCATATCTACAACATCTCCGCTAACGTGAGTCAACTCGGTGAGGAAGCCATCTCCCGTATTACAGATCCCATGTTCCGTCCAATGCGTGCAATAACCTTTTTCTTCGAGCAAAGCTGATGAATCGATCTCACACTCCAATCCGAACTCTTTCATTTTCTGCATATCACGGTCTATGAACTTGCGACATACAAAAATATCTCCTACCTGATGATTGACTGTTCCAGCACTTCCGATATTGAGCACCAAGTCCGGTTGTACCTGACGGATTGCCTCTGCCAAATGAAAGGCTGATTTAACTTTACCAATACCTGTACGAACGTAGTAAGGTTCTATATCCGGCCATTTAAGTTCTACAAATTCGCCTTGTACGGCGTAGGTTACTAATATTTTCAACATGGGTTCCTTTATTTCGTAAAAATTACTATTCAAATCCAATTGTACTCAACCGCTCCACGAGATAGACTATAGCCCTATTTATCCAGGCTATTTCATCTGACAAACTTTTGATGTTCCATCTGAATGAACTCCAATTTTCTATTTCATGGATAAACATACCATCAGTTATTTCTGCAAAAATAACTATTTAACTGGAGTTATCTATAAAATGCGGCCAAAAGAGGTATGCTAAGCCGCAAATTCTGCGGTTAACTAACGGAATTAAACTGCAATCAACAAGAACAAGGCATATCCACCACGCTTGGTTTGAAGAATCATTCAAACCAAGTACGAAACTTCCTTATGTGAAGTACCCAATATTACTTTTTACTATCCGGCAACGGATTAATAGCCCCCCTTTGTGTACAAGTATATGCCGATACATCTACCGCTTTGCGGTGTGATTCAGCGACCGACGCCCCTCTAAGTATGTTCACAACAAAGGTAGCAGTAAACGAGTCGCCTGCACCTACAGTATCGGCCACCTCGACTTTAGGTGTATCTATGGATGAAATTTCCCCACTTACATCATATATGCCACTACGTACTGCCCCCTGTGTGAATATAACATATTTGAGCGAGAAACGAGCAATGAGTTCTGCGATAGCTTCCACAAAATCAGTCGAAAGAGAAAGGAGAGAGATCAATAATGGCAATTCGTCTTCATTCAATTTGAGGACATTTGCCTTTTGCAAGGACTCCACAATCAAGTCTGTCGAATAAAAATGTTGCCTGATATTAATATCAAACACCTTCAAAGAGGTATCCGGCACGGCATCTATGAGTCTCAAGATTGCAGCACGTGACTTTTCGCTTCGCTGTGCCAAAGAGCCCCAACAAACAGCATCTACATCGCCGACAAGTTTCATGGTCGCAGGACTACACTCGATAGTATCCCAAGCAACATTCTCAACAATGTCATATTGCGGTACACCGGCCTCATTCAACGACACAAGCACTTTACCTGTCGGCAAAATATTACGGGAAATATATCCTAAATCAAGTCCGGTTTCTTTAAGCACTGTAAACGTTTCATCGCCGAGTTCGTCCTCACCTATTGCCGTAACGGGATATGATTCTGCTCCCAACTCCTTTGCAAAAAAACAGAAATTGATAGGCGCTCCGCCAAGTCTCTTACCTTCCGGGAAGCAATCCCAAACAACTTCTCCTATACCTATTATTTTCATGGTTTTATAGTTTAATAATTATTTTCATGGATGTTGCACTATTCTCGTCTATAAATTTATATGCCTCGTCATACTGCTCGAACGGGAAATGATTCGAAATAAGCGGTTCGAGACGGATAGCTCCCGAACTTACCTGATCGATAGCCGTAAGATAATCTTCATGGCGATACATCATCGTTCCGTTCACCTTCAGTTCGTGCTCTCCCAAATAGAACATATTAAGCGACGGATCCTTGCCAAATACCGCCACTACAACGATGGTACTCCCTTTTTCAATACACTCCATAAGCGAACGAATACTCGACTCAACTCCGGCAACCTCAAACGCAGCTTGAAAATCTTCATCCCCGAAAAGCCTCTTCGCTCCTTCTTTGAGCGGCGTCTTAGCTACATTGAGCGTATCTATTATGCCACATTTACGAGCGATTTCAAGTCTGAAATCACTCACATCGGTAATAAGAACCCGTTTGGCTCCTCTTGCCTTAGCGAACTGCGCCACGAGGTTACCGATTGTTCCGGCACCCGATACAACCACATTCTTACCTTTCAAGTCCCCGCCACGCATAGTTGCATGCGCAGCCACTGCCACCGGTTCTATCATAGCCCCATAATCAAGTGACATACCTTCAGGCAACACCGCAACCCTGTCATCATCAACCACAAAAAAGTCTTGCGCAGCTCCATTTGCCTGAAAGGCTTGCACTCTTAGCTCCTCACAAATATTATACTCTCCCCGCTGACAAGGCTTGCACTTCCCACACGCGAGTTGCGGACGTGCGGTGACAACGTCACCCGCCTTGCAGATCGTAACCGCCGCCCCCGTAGCGACTACCACTGCCGAATATTCATGCCCCTGAACTACCGGATAGAAAGTTGCCGGATGACATCCGTGATAAGAATGTATCTCACTTCCACAAATACCAATTCTCTTAATATTCAGAAGTACCTGATGTTCTTTCAGGTCCGACGCCTTAGGCGCCTCAACCTCACGAAATTCAATATGTTTTGGTTCTACTAATACCGCTTGTCTCATTTTATACCATATTTACTTAAAATTTCTATTACCGGAGTCTCTATTGACTTCGCCCAAAGTGCATATCCATAACTACTTGGATGAGTTCCGTCGACCGATGTCTCATGCGCATCGGAAGCATCAGGCGTAATCAGATAAACGTCTTTATATTTCGGGTTCGTGCGGATTTTTGCAAACAACTCCTCTACGGTTGCCGCCTTAGCCCGTTCTTTCGCATCAAGAACTGTATCAAATGAACGTCGTTCACGATAGATCGTACGCTGAAATATCAACGGAGTAGCCGGATGTGCCGCTATAAGCCGATCGATAAACGGCATCAGGCGCTCTCTTATCAGTTCTGCGTCAGGATTTGAAAAAGTATCGAATATAAAGGCATCAGCCTTGACTTCCGCAAGAACGTCGAGCATGTAAGGTTGCATCAGGCAACGTCCGCTTGTTGCGAGCGACACGACTTGAAGACCTGTATTACGCATAAATTGCATGGGATAACTCATACCGGATCGATCCGTGCTCACTCCCTGCGTAAACGAAGAGCCATATACCGCTATCCTGTGACGAAAATCGGACTTCAACGGTTCGATAACAGCATCGTCATCTATCCCTATCTTACAAGAAATGACCTCCGAATACATCGGCATATACATCATACATTCGTGCATCGTACCATCCATATTCTCAATGAGCGTGAATGTCTCGGTTTTCTCGCCCTTATACGCTTTCAATGAACCGCTTGCCGCATACTGCCATTGACCGTTTGCATTTTTGATATAAAGATCATATCCTTTATAAGAGATCGGCATGGTTGAATGGCTCGAATATACATATCCCCACTTTGTCGTAATCTGTATATTACGCGTGTTCGTTTTAAACAACACAGCCATACCGGCAGAACAACGGAGTTGTCGATTCTCCGTCCTGTTAAAACCTTTATAAACCAATGTATCGACTCTATGATACGGATTGGGAGTCGATTCAAACGGCTTACCTATCAGGTTAAGCGTTGACGCCTCCGTCTGTTTTTGTGCCGAAACCGACAATACGCACGAAAGCGACAGAACAACCGTTATGAAAAACTTCTTCATTGCCTTGGATTTTTTAGTTGTTTACTGTAATAAGACCTTCAACCCTACTGCTACCTGCATAGCATAAAACTGCTCATACTTTTCCATAAACACAGGGTATTTGTCCAGTCCCAATGACACAAAAGGTGATATCTTCAAGAACTCGGCCGGCGATCCTCCCGAAATCAACTTCCTGTCCGCCGGGGTGATGTGAGGTTCGGAGATAGCTATATTTTCACCGGACTCGGTGCGCGCACCTATCAGGTATTTGCAATAAACAGCTATCAGGAAAGCCTCTATCGAAATATCCTTCCCATCCTGCAACATCTGTTTGAGTATGGGTACCACATAAACCGCAAACTTAGCAATGCCATCGCCGCAAAGCCGTGATACCTGATCGCTGATCGCCTTGTTTGAAAATCGTTCGATAAGCTGGTCTTTATACGCTTCAAGGTCAACGCCCTCGGGAACCGGAACATAAGGAGTAACATCCCTGTTCATAAACAGCTTTATCATTGCACGATACCTCTCGTCTGCCATTACAGCATCGACCTTCCTGAATCCTTCCATATAGGCAGGATAAGAAAGAAGAGTATGTGACGCATTGAGAAGACTTAATTTCATGATTTCATACGGGGTCACATCATGGGTGAATGTAACTCCCACCTTCTCCCATGCAGGACGGCCTGCAATGAAATTATCTTCAATCACCCATTGTATAAAGTCTTCACAACACACATCTGTAACCTTACCCGGTTTTGTTACGGGAGTGATTCGATCCACCATCGAATTCGGGAACGTCACTTTCTTTTTCGCCCACGCTGCCACCTCGGGATATTTCGCTTCGAAGTATGACATAAACGCGTATTTGGCGGCATTGCCGTTCATCTGCATGTTGTCACACGAAAGAATCGTAATCGGCAAATCTTTCTCCATCCGGCGTTTGAGTCCTTCGGCTACATACCAGAACACACTGCGCGATTGGTTAAAATCGACCTTATATCCCCCTTCGGTAATGGTGAGAGAGATGATTTTTATCTCCTCCGATGCAAGTTTAGCGATGATAGGCTCACTATCTATTTCCCCCCATGCCAGTTCTACAAGCGAACCAATCAGCATACTATCCTGTTCGCCGGAAGGGCTGCATGTCGTCAACTGATATATGCCGTCGTCTTTCTTGAGGGCGTTGAACAATACCCCGTCCGTAGGCATAATCATGGCTCCGAATACCCCCCAGCATCTTTGTGACGGATCTTCAAGTAATAGATTTGTGTAAGCTTCGAGATGTGCACGATGGAAGTTTCCAACGCCGAAATGTACTATTCCGGCCTTTATTTCAGCACGATTATAATTAAAAGTCTTCATACGATAATTTCAATGTTTCGGCAAGTGATTTTTCCACCTTGTCGCAATGTTCTATATAGAATTTATAAACCTCATTCCATTTGTAATAAGATGCTTCAACCGCTTCCAACGGCAACCGGAGGTCTTTTTCATTCAGCATAAACTTAACTAAAACGTCCGGATTGTCTTCTGATTGGTAAAAGATCATCTGAAGGTTCGCCCCCATCGGAATATCCCAATACTTCCAACTCTGCAACGCTTCTTTGGAATTACTAGCCTCCCGCGCCCACGTCCCGGCTTGCAAATTGGTCAAGATGGCCATCAGAACGCCATCGTGTCCGAAGTTGAGATTGATGCCATGACGCTTACGAACCAGATCTTCGGCAGATTCGTCTAACAAATGGCGTAACGTGCGAGATGCAAGTCCCCAACTACGCCCGTGAGATACCGGTTCAGGACCTTTCTGCGCAAAATACTTATAGTTCTCGATTTCCGCCCAAGCCAATATTTCCTCTTCTGTAAAAATATCCCATATAGGCACTTGGCGGTCGAGGCATTGCATCAGTGATGCCATTAACCAGAAACGATGGATCAGGTCGTACTTGTCATACTCACTTTCTACTTGTGTTACGTCTATAAACAGTCTTGTAAAAAAAGCATCCACATCCAACTTTTCATCTATATATGAACGATATTTTTTATACCAACTGTTTTCTTTACCGAGTATATACTTATCAAGCGGACTCCTGTCGGGACATACGTTACCGTAGGGATTCAGTGTGGTAAGGAACGAACGGGAGTTGTCTATCTCCGCCCATTCAAGCCCGGGACGCAGCGACAAAATGCCCGAATTTACAGATTGCATGGTGGCTGCCACCCGAAGCACATTCGTTGCGTTAGTCTTCAAATAGGGATGGCCTTCAAATACTTCCGGATAGTTTTGTACCATCCTCCGGCCTATCTCCCTTGTCTGACGATAACCGATTTGTGTCAGATCGCCTTCTTTGTAAAACACATTCTTCTTGAACGGTTCAAGACGTTCGTACAGGGCTTTTCCAAAATCGGTAAGGTTGTTTGTGGCATGAGCTTTCTCCAATACGCCGTATATGGCAGGATAAGTCACCTCATCGTCTATCTGACGCGCTCCATGACGAAAATAGCCGTTTATATAGAAAGGCGTATATCCTTTGGGCGCCGGCGTAACCGGATGTGAAAGATCGGTCACATAATACACGCCGCCCGCACGTTCCGGATCCCTGCGTATCTCGTCGAGAGGATTTTCGGTCACCGGCTTTTCTTTCGGAAGAGAGAGTTTGAATATGCAAGGAAGATCAGACGTCTTTTTCGCATTCGTATTGGTATTGACATACATAACCCCGTCTTTGACCACAATATCTTCCGGTTCGTAAATAACCTGTTCCTGCACATTGTACCGGGCAGTAATCGTCCGCCTATCCGTATCGTACACCCGGATGCAGGAAGGACGGCTGTCATCCTGTTTCCCAACTCCGAAGCAGAAATAGATTTTACCATCATGCATACAGCCCGCTTGTGTGAACCATACCTCATAGGGGAACACCACCTGATCGAGAATGTCATTTTCGTCGAGGCGCACCTTTGCCCCCTCACTCAACGACGGTATGCGGAATTTGGTGGCGACATACTGGTTTTCCCATGCATGCTTTGTCACCTTCGCCACAGTACGTTTACGCGCCGAGAATATCCATATAAAGCCCCGTTCCCGATCGACCAGCCAGCTTGGTGCACCAAAGATGGAGACATACCCTTTCTCCGCCCACTTCGAGCCATCGAGTTCAATTGTTTGTGCGATTTCGCTGCTAAAACGTTTTCCACGACGGGTGATGCTCTCCACAAAGCACAACCATTCCAACTCGCTTCCTACCTTCCCGTTTGTGATATACAAGAGAGGAAACGATGCTCCGCGTTTTGTCTCGACGCCAAAGCATACATTATTTACATGGTTGTCCGGATGGGAGGACGCCAACTCAAAGCCTGCCACAGGTTTCGGATCGGCACTTTTGAAATCATAGATATTCACGTGCCCTCCATCCTCGCACGAGAATATGTAATCATCCCATATTTCAAGTCCTTGCTGTGCCCGCCCCCGTCCTTCCTTTGCCAGGAAGACAGAGCACTCTACCTCTTTCTCCGGCTCTACATACAACTGGGCGATAAGGGGAATAGAGATCAGTAAGCACACGACAGACAAATAGATCTTTTTCATAAGTATGCTCTATAAATTTAAAGTATGATTATGTTCTACGTTAATCGAACAGCTCTACGCCTAACGATTCAAGCCGTTTCTGCAACTCTCCCACATCGAGAGCCCGCGGAGTACAATGCTGCGACGCACTCATGGCAGCGGCAATACCAACTGCCTCTCCCATCGCCATGCAAATACTCATGACACGATAGGAAGCGTGAGCTCTGTGAGTACCCGATATGCACCGTCCCGCCACCAGAAGCCCTTCCAAGCCCAACGGGAGAAAACAACGATACGGCAAATCGTATGGTTTGCAATATTGGATGGTCGGTTCCGCCTGTCCGGCTCCGTCAGGATTATGTATATCGACAATGAACAATGCTTTATGTACCACCACATCGGCAAAACGACAGCCTTCCGCCATCTCATCGGCATCAATCACATAGTCGCCCATCACCCTGCGGCTTTCGCGCACTCCGGTTGTTGTACCACTTCCGATCACTCTACAGTTTTCGTAACCCGGCAAATTTTCTTTCAAGAATTGAGTCAGGAGGCGTATCTGTTGCCTAAGTTCAAGATCGGCGGCGAAAATAGAGCTTACCGAAGTAATATCCACTCTATTGACTTGTGTCGTATTTACCTGACGGCAACCCGGTCTGACCGACGGATGCAAACGCACGGCAGCAAGCATCCGGGGAAGTTTGCCCTCATCGGCTTTCTTTTTACACCAATCAAGAAAACACTCGCCATTCAATTGAACATTGTCTACATCTCCAATGCAGATAATTCCTTTCGATTCATCTACGCCGTCAATGGTGTATTCAAGGGTTACAGGCTGCATGAGTCCGTCAGCACGTCCTTTTTCTATTTTTGCACCGGCAAGAAAAGATACTATGGCATCACCGGTACAATCAATTGTAACCGCGGCTTCAAAACAGAGCGTCCCCTCGTTACTTGCACACTTAATGCCTTTTACCACCTTTCCGTCACGAATAACATCCGACACGCAACATTGCAAAAAGACATCGATGTTCTTTTCCCTGGCGACAAATTCTGCCAATGTAAGTTTTGCCTCTTCGAAATCGTGAGCATTTCCATGTTCGCCAATCCAGTCATTGTCTTTGACGCCAAGAATAGCACAAACCTCATCGCGCATCGTGTTCTTGCTTACACTACCGAGAATAGGGCCGACATACCCGGCGGTCAGGTTACCTCCGATGACTCCGTATCTTTCGATAAGAGCAACACGTGCTCCTTGCCGGGCGGCGGCTACAGCCGCACATATCCCGGCAGGACCTGCACCTGCTACTATTACATCATAATATTTTGTATTCATTATCTGCTTGTATATGGACCGGAAATAGTCTTAACAGTCATTGCCCCGTCAGAATCTGTGATTGTCACAACTCTGTATTTGTTTCCCCCATCGGTCACACGAACTACAATATGTCCATCATATCCCTTTACTCTCGCAGCCTCTTCCGCCGTAACCCGGTCGTCTACTCCGCTGGGGCGATCGCCCTGCCAGAAGTTAGTGATAAACATGTCACACGCAGGGAGTGTTGTCTCCATCGAATTCAGTATATCGGTGCGAGGATGACAATCTACCCACGAATTGATAACAATCGTTTGTGGATTGAGTGCTTTCAGAGCATCCACCTGATTGGTGTTGGTTACACCATGATGGTTAGCTTTCAAGAGTTCCACCTGACCTACTGCTTTTGCACAGGGCAGTTCGGCATCTTTCCACGCATGACTCGAACGTCCGTTATACTGAAGGTCACCACCGGCAAAGAAATCAAAGTTGCCATACGAAACTTTCATCACACAACTGGTTATATTCTCCGGCGGACAATTGTCACTGGAGGTAATGTTCTTACTGTTTTCGTATGTAATCTCCGAGAGTTCAGGGAATGTCTTCTTTGTGGTAGTGCCCGAACCTGTCCAGATCTCTCCATTCACTGCCACGTTTTGCACCTTTGCAGTAGGGTACTTTGCAGGATTATACTTCTGAACGATCTGATTATTCGCCCCTGCTTTGAATATCGCAGCATCGAACTTTTGATTGGCGACATGCCATTTCACTGCATTGATATAGTTATTACAACTTGGAGCATTGTCTGCCATTGTCGCCATATTAAACGGATAGTTATAATCGGGATAGCCACGATCAAGAAGCGTACCAATCTTGAAATTGTCGAAAATCTCGGCAAAACCTATCAACGAATAAGTGTCGGAGTTGGAAGATTTCGGCAAGGAAGAAGTATAACCGCCGAAGTGGTCATTATGAAAGTGGGTAAGTACGGCATAATCAATCGTACTGTTACCTGTCCATACCATACACTTACGAATGTAATCAGTTATAATCTGTGAACCACGGGTAGAAGTCAGAGTCGGATCCCAACGACTACGGATACCGGTATTGGTCGTATTACTATTAGAGTTGGTTGTAACACTCGAACTTGCGGCATCGATAAGCATTTGCGTACCATCCGGGAATATTACAAACATGCTTTCACCGGTAGTCGTATTGATGAAATGAATATCCATCACACCCTCCTGCCAGGCAGGAATCGTCTTACCTACCTCTATTTCAGTGGCAGCATCTTCCCCACCTCCATCCGGACGAATCAAAAATGAGTGAGACTCATTGGAGCTGCATCCTACAATCGCAAGGATGAACAGACTAAGTATAAATATTAACCTTTGCATGCTATATGAAGATTTAAAAACATCTCTCCGCCTTCAATGCTGACGGCAAGACGAATATAATTACCAAAATTTGAATTTACCTTTATAATATGTTGGCCAAGTCCTTTGAAGATTACAGGCTCACTACCGTCGTCAGCCCAATGTATACCGTCTTGCGATAGTTGTACACGACCTTCGAATACGGGATCTCCTTCTATTTTCTCAACCATAACAAAGAATATAGCCTCATCTGCCCAACCAGCCTCGTAAGGATGAGTGAAGAAAGTACCTTTAAAGAACTTCTTTACCTCAAGATGGGAATCATTAAACATTTTCATATATTACATTCCTCCTTTTATTCTTGTGAAACAACAACAGAATCTATATAAAAGAATACACGACGATTGGTATCAGTACCCACCCAGAAAAGAGGATTGATAAGATTGTCGATGCGTCCATATCCGTCAACGGTATCAGCTGCAATGCCACGCATATCCCAAATTTTGTCCTGACATTGGAACTCTACATATTCACGAAGCTCTGTGTCAAGTTTCAGACGCATGTATTGCCAATTGAGTTTACAGTCGGTCTCATTGTAAATGAGTTTCTGATGACCATCTTTCAAATCCTTGAATCCATCGTGGTCGCCATTAGGATAACGGCGGCCGAACCACCAGGGATCGACTCCCCTCTTACACCAGTCTCCGTCAAGTCCATAAGCCCAATCGCGGTCGGTTATGTCTTCATTGGAATGTTCATACTGCCACTTCTGCATTAATTTGCCATCTACTGCATTGAGATAGCGAATTCCTACATGGTAACGTTTTCCACCCTCCTGTACATCGAATCCCATACCAAAATCGCGGATAGAACTCTCATGCAAACCCGGTTGCGGACGGTCACCGCCATCCACCACATCCTGTTCCGCCGTGTATGTAAACCAACATTCTATCTGCAAATATTTGCAGCCCGGACGAGAGAACGAAAGCCGCTTAATGGCATGTCCCAGACAACCTTCCGCCGGAATCTCCGTATAAGGAGCGGCAACAGGTCTTGTCGAAAGTTTAAGAGAGTAAGTGCCGGACATAGCTCCGTGAGTGCCCGGATACCTGAAAGTAGCGGAACTAAGCATGACCGGTGGCCACTGGTCTTTATTGACCAATGTCTTGGGAACATCAAAATCGGGATATTCCGTAAAGTTAGGCATCAATGTCATCCAGCCGTTAAAGCCGGTGTTGAATACATCATAGCTCAACACCCTTTTCAATGGTTGATAGCGACTGCGCAATAAAATTTCTCCAATGCTCATAATATCATTTATTTAATAAAGTTAGTACCCTGGATTTTGAACAAGTTTGCCATTCATTATCAATACATCATCACTTGGCAATGGCCACAAATAAATCTTCTCATCATACTTACGTTCACCATGCTGGACGATATAGGTTCCGTCGGCCATCGCTTCAAAAGAAGGAAATCCGTCTTTGTCAAATGTCGGAGTCTCCGGCCAAAACCAGTTGCCTGCCGCAAAGTATTCCTTTGCCCTGTTGGCTGTACGGGTAAATCCGTACATATTGTGTCCGAAAGCATTCTCAAACTGATGCCAACGAAGCAAGTCGAAATAGCGCAGATTTTCCCATGCAAACTCCACACGACGCTCACGACGGAGCACTTTGCGCAATGCCGTCTGATCGGTTGTCGTGATGGACGGATAGTCGTTGGTTTGTGTACGGGTGGTGCCATAAGCACGGGCACGGACATCGTTGATGCAAGCAAGGACAGTAGCGTCAATCTCCCCCAGTTCAATCTTAGCTTCGGCATACATCAACAAAACATCGGCATAACGCATGAGAATAACGGGGTTGTCGTTATACAAAGTAGTACGCCATGATTCTTGCGCGCCTTTGCGCAGGCAACAACCATTGTAAGCACAGTTGGAAGCATCCGAACCGCCTTTGGAATCTTTATTTGTAATCATACGATTTTGCGTATAGTCCATTATTTCGAGTGCGTTTGGCGCAGGATTCCACTCAATACCATAGATACGGCTGCCGGGAGCAGCAAACGTTTCCAGGCAACGGGGATCGCGGTTGGCAAATGGATCGTGAGGATCAAAGCCACTGCCCGGTTCATCAATCGTCTTGCCATTCGTCATTTCGTAGACAGCAAGAAGTTCCCACGAAGGTTGTGCATTATGTGTACCGCCTGCCGAACGGGCAATAAAGGAACCGATAGCCTGTGTAGTAGGTTTACCGTTTTCATCCAATTCAAGGTCGCTTGAGTGAGCAACAGAGAAAATAACTTCTTTGCTTCCTCTTGTCTTGTCGCGGAAAAGTTCTCCATAATCAGGGGCCAAGTCATATACTTCCAGATCCATACAATCTTGCGCAGCCTTTGCGGCAGTCCCGTAGTCGTGTTGATAGAGAGCGGTACGCGCCTTGTAAGCATAAGCCGTTCCTTTGTCTACACGGGTGGCGCCGCTATTATTATTTGCGGCCGGCAAATTTTCTGCGGCATAGTCATAATCTTCATAAATTTGTTTCAGAACGACAGCTTTGTCGGTACGCCCCATCTCAAATGCTTCCTCCGGAGTAATCGAATTCACGTAGAAAGGAACATCTCCCCAAAGAGTAATCAAACGTGAATAAGCAAACGCTCTGAAAAAACGGGCTTCGGCACGAAGCGTATTCAGTTCAGTGGTGGAATATTTACCTTCAAGTTTGTCGAGTGCCTCCAAAATCCGGTTGGCACGACTAATGTTCTTATACGTGTAACTCCAAACAGTCTTGATGTTAGGATTACTTGTAGAAGACGCATTCAGTGAACCTGCCGCAATGGTATAAATGTTGGTTCGTTGTGCCCAGTCATCCGTATTACGATCCAGCGTCCAACCTTCTTCTATAACAAAGAAAGTACTGCGATAAAAATCGTTCAACGAGATTCGAACTTCCTCCGGTGACGAGAACCAGTTTTCACTGGATGCGGCTGAAGGAGGATTCAGATCGAGGTTCACACAAGAAGTTACAGATAGAAGAGCTATCATGCAAATCAATACATGTATTTTTTTCATATTATGTAATTTTTTCATACTCCATTAGAATTTGATATCCACTCCAAATGTATAAGTGCGTGTGATATAGGTAGAAGCACCTGCTTCAGGGTCCCATCCCGAAAGATAACTATCAAAGCAGTATGGATCATCAATATTGACGTACACCCGAAGTCCCTTGATTCCGACTTTAGAGACGATTTTTTTAGGAACTGTATAGCCAACGTTGATATTCTTTATACGCATATAGGCACTACTCTTGAGCCAGTAATCCGACATTTTGTAGTTGTTGTATTCACCGCCCTGATGACTCAAACGGGGATAGCTGGCTGCCGCGTTCTGTTCTGCAGTGTTGTACACACTCCAATAATTACGGCTGCCATTGTCGTTCAGAAGGACTGACGGAGCCGGAAGCCATTGTCCCTGCATGGGGCGAATCATACTTTCGGTGAGGCGTGAAAGTTGTTTCCCGACACCATTGAAGAGTAAGGAGAAAGAGAGACCTTTCCAGCCCAAACTAATAGAACCTCCATATAGATAGTGTGGCAATGAGCTGCCAAGCACTACGCGGTCGTATGTCTCATTGATAATTCCGTCAGGAGTGCCGTCCGGACCGCTGACATCTACATATTTCACATCACCCGGTTTGGTAGAAGCCGAAAGCAGAGCGCTTTCACTGACTTCCTCTGCGGTCTGGAACAAACCTGCAGTCTTATATCCGTACCAGGAGTTATATTCTGCGCCTTCAGTAATAATAGTACCATCGCTGTTAAACTGCTGCTTGCCATTAAGATTATCTATTATAGACTTGTAATCAGAGATATTAAAACTTACCGCATAACTTACATCTCCGATACGGTCAGACCAGCCAAGTTTCACTTCCCAACCGCGGGTATGCATTTTACCTACGTTCCTGTCAGGTGCCGAATAACCTGTAAACGACGGGATTGCCACTGACAAGAGCATATCTGTTGTCTTCTTATAATAATAGTCTGCGCTAAAGTCAAGACGATTGTTAAAGAAAGCGGCATCCACACCTATATCCCAGCTCTGTGTTTTCTCCCAATGGATATTCTCATACGCATAATCCTGTTGAGCGGCAGACATCGAAGATTGGGGCGTAGAACCTGCACTGTCATACATAATGGCATTATTGAACGAAATGTATGTCTGATAAGGATAATTTCCAATCCGCTCATTACCGAGCGTACCGATAGAGGCACGGAACTTCAGATAGTTTATCGGGGTTATGTTTTGCATGAATTTCTCGTTAGAGATGACCCAACCCACCGATGCGGACGGGAAGAATCCCCAACGGTGATCCTTGTGAAAACGTGAAGATCCGTCTTCACGAGCATTGAGCTGGAGGTAGTAACGGCTGTCGTAATTATACATGACACGGCCAAAAAATGAACGGTATGCATTCTGATAAGAATTGCCGGCTACGGCAAGAGCATTCTTGTTCGCCAAATCAAGATAAGGGAAAGAAGACAAAGACATGTCGTTGGTCGATCCCGACATCGTTTCATACGTATAACTATAATCTTCATAACCGACCATGGCATTGAAGTTATGTACTTTGCTGAAGGTCTTGTCGTATGTAGCGATGAATTGTTTCTCCAATGATTTGATGTTACGGCGTTCTTCACTTAGCGAATTGGAAGTATATCCTGAAACATATCCCAGCATAACATCGGTTTCGTATGCATCGTAAACAGGTATGGCTTTCTTCATCTCCTTGATCGAAACAGTTCCGACGGTAGGAGTCAGGTTGGCAGTAAGGGTCAAATCTTTTATGGGCTTATAGCTCAAAGAGAATTTACCGGTCATTGTGTTGGATACGGTCTTCTTCTCTCCGCCTTCCAATAAGGCGGCAAGCGTATTGCTAAGACTGCCGTCTTTACCGGGACCTACACGGCCGTCCGGATAAAGTCCTAAATAAATGGAAGGATACATATAAGCTGCACGAATCGGACTACCGGAAGTCGGGTCATTTTTCGTGGCATAACGTACCGAGAAATCGATAGAACCGGAGAGCTTATCGCTAATCTTCAGATTATTACGCGAACGGATAGAGATTCTTTCGTGGTTTGAACCTTTATAGATAGCGTCGGCATTTTCGTAGGTAGCGGAAGTGTGGCTCTTGATTACCTTGTTGCCATACGTCATGGTCAAGTTGTGCTTATGGCGCATAGCAGTATTCGAAAGAATAGCGTCTTTCCAATCATAGATAGGATATTGAATGGGATCATACCTGTTGTTGGTAGCATAGTTGTCGATGTAGTCCTGTGAATAGTTGGCAAACTCGCCTCCCGCAGGATTACCGGCATCGTTCCACGACCATTCGTTATACATTGTCATGTAGTGATAAGGGTCGGTCAGGAATTTCGGAAATTCGGTAGGAGAAGACAACGAAATCTCTCCGTTATAACCGATCGAAAGCTGTCCCTCGGTTGCCTCCTTAGTCGTTATCAAGATAACACCGGCAGCAGCACGGGCACCATAGATGGATGCAGAAGCTGCATCTTTAAGTACAGTAATCTGCTGTACATCTTCGCTTGCTATATTGTCGAGGCTACTGACCATCATACCATCGACAAGGATAAGCGGACTCGAATCAGACATTGTTGTCACACCACGCACCTGAACCGTAGCACTCGCTCCCGGCATACTGCTCGAACGGGTAACCGTCAGTCCCGGAATCAGTCCTTGCAAAGATTGTGAAAGTTGAGACGTACTCTGTTTCTCGATAAGCGAACTGTTGATTACACCGACCGCACCTGTAAGATCTTTCTTTTTTACAGATCCATAGCCGATTACAACCGTCTCTTCAAGTTGTACAGCATCCTCTTTAAGTTTTATATTTACTACACTTTTACCATCCCATACCACAGTCTCGGTCACATAACCAAGATAACGGAATTCTATTGTATGGCCTGATTCAGCGCCATTGAGCGCATACTTTCCCGACATATCGGAGGTAGTACCTTTTGCATTGTCTTTATCGTGGATCACCACTCCGACAAGAGGACCATTGGCATCGCTAACGACACCCTTCATTACATTCTGTGCAAAAGCCAGATTGATTTGCAGGAAACATGCCAATAACAGGCTTAATATACTTTTTTTCATACTATTTATTCTACGATTTCAAGCAATACATGTTGGTTATACTCTTTGATTGCCGCACCTGTTTCAGGATTACTCGGATGTTGCGCTGAAAAACGTGTCTGGCCGCTTGCATGTGTCCAGTCAATATACTTTCCAGCGAATTTGGCGCCATTAAGACATAAACGACCTGCCTGTCCGAATCTTAACACAATCTCATCCATATCCTTAGTCGTGGTAAATACTCCTTCGGCAGGGATATATGCGCCATTGTTACTGCTATCGAGCAACATTCCCGCAAAGTTGTAGGTAATAGTCGCCGAGTAATTGATAGGTGCACCCGACAGTGTCTCTGTCGCACTTTCCTGAAGAGTCGAAGTCGGAAGAGCCGGTTTCCATTCTTCTCCATCCTTGAACTCGATCATCCAGTAGTTGGAACACATCGTCCCTAATTTGGTCACAAAATAGAAGTGTATCTTGGTACCGGCAGGAATGGTCGTACCTTTCATATCCCCATAGACATACCAATAATCACCCGGAATAGCTCCTGATACATACGGGTCACCATTAGCACCCACGGCACGGCTGCATACGACTTTCTGCGCTACATAACCTGTCCGGTCACATGCCCAATACTCAATCTTACCACTTCCGGCACTCGGAGCAATATACTTGCCATTGGTTCCCGGGAATACCGATTGTGCCTCGTCATCAGCAAATGTTCCACTTGTGTTGGCAGTTAAACTATTCAAGTCCCAATCAGCCAAAATGCCCGAGAAAGCATCTTGTACAAGAGTATAGGTATAGTCTGTATCATCCTGGATGGTTACCGTTACTTTAATTGTCCTTTTGGTAAATGTCCTGTTCTCCGGGAAAGTAAGTTTAATATCACATTCGCCTACCCCATTTGCAGGAGAAACGGTCACATCCGCATCTGCACATACAGCCTTCCACTCCTTATCTCCAAAGACTTTGAACGAGGATTCTGTTGTAGTTGCGTCAATCGATTCGGTGATAGGACTGATACCTTTCGGGACAATCATCTTTTGGGTAATAACCAGCTTTAGAGGAGTTACATCATCGCCAATGAAACGAATGGCACCGACACGTGAACTAGTCGACGAATTTTCAGAGACTTTGATTGTAAAATTAGTAATCTCACCTTGTGTCT
>ENA-ORLY01001613-ORLY01001613.1-human-gut-metagenome-genome-assembly--contig:-NODE-1613-length-25776-cov-12.508541_pt1 | contig 25776 bp, 19 predicted proteins | sample MGYA00243071_ERZ508832 | MGnify/ENA primary metagenome ERZ508832 (study PRJEB26277, sample SAMN04329777) | human gut metagenome | biome: human-associated habitat | host: Homo sapiens | place: USA... | reverse complement strand
TGGATCGCAGATCTTTCCGCTGCGCTGAAGAACGACACCAAGGCACGCTTCCTCATCATCACCGAGAACCGCGGCGCGATCCCCAATATGCCCTATGACGCAATGGTGGAACTGCCCGCCTACATCGGCAAGAACGGCCCGGAGGTCATTGCCCGGGACAACATCCCGCTGTTCCAGCAGGGTCTGATGATGCAGCAGCTCAACAGCGAAAAGCTGCTGGTGGAGGGCTGCGTGGAAGGCAGCTACGAGAAGGTATTGCAGGCCTTTACCCTGAATAAGACTGTGCCCAGCATGAACGTTGCCAAGGCCATTCTGGACGATATGATCGAAGCCAACAAGGGCTACTGGCCGGAGCTGCACTGAGCAGCCGGCTTTCCCGCCGCCGCAGGCATTGCCGCCTGCGGCGGCTTTTTTGTACGCATTGACCTTTGCAGAGCAAGGGCTTATAATGAGTAGAACCAGTAAAAGCGAAAGGAAGCATCCCCATGCAAAACAAAGCATTTTCCATGGAAGATCTGTTTGCGTTTCTGAACGCCGGTGTCAGCGCGTTCCACTCTACGGCGGCCGCCGCGGCCATTCTGGAAGCCGAGGGCTACCGGAACTGCCCGGAGAGCGCGGCATGGCACCTTATGCCCGGCGGCAAATACTACACCACCCGCAACGGCTCGGCCATTCTGGCCTGGCGGATGCCCAAAGGCCCGCTCACCGGCTGGCACGCCGCAGCCAGCCACAGTGACTCGCCCACCTGGCGCATCAAGACGCTGGACGGAGCTGACCACGGCTTTGCCCGCGCCGAGGTGGAGGGCTACGGCGGCATGCTGATGTCCACCTGGTTCGACCGGCCCCTGAGCGTGGCAGGCCGCCTGCTGGTGCGCACCGCTGACGGCGTGGAGAGCCGTCTGGTGCACCCGGAGCGGGCACTGGCCTGCATCCCGAACCTGTGCATCCACTTCAACCGGGAGGCCAACACCGGCCTGAACTACAACCCCCAGGTGGACCTGCAGCCCATCTTCGGGGCCGAGGGCGGCAGCCTGAAGGACACCCTTGCCGCCGAAGCCGGGGGAAAGGCAGAGGACATCCTGGCCACCGACCTGGTGCTCTGCATCACCGAAAAGGCCCAGCGTGTGGGCCTGCAGGGCGAATATTTCATGTCCGGCCGCATCGACGACCTGGAATGTGCCTATGCCACCCTGTATGGTTTCCTGCAGGGGCGCGGTGAGGAAGCGGGCCGCGGCGACATCTGGGTGATGTTCGACAACGAGGAAGTGGGCTCTTCCAGCCGGCAGGGCGCACAGGGCAGCCTGATGAGCGATGTGCTGGCCCGCATTGAGGAGAGCCTTGGTGTGACGAAGGAGCAGAGCATCCGCGCCCGCACCAACTGCCTGCTGCTCAGCGCCGACAACGGCCACGCCATCCATCCCAACCACCCGGAAAAGAGCGACCAGAAGCTGCCGGTGAACATGGGCGGCGGCGTCATCCTCAAGTACAATGCCCGCCAGACCTACACCACCAGCGGCCTGACCGGTGCCGCCTTTACCGCCATCTGCGAAAAGGCCGGGGTGCCGGTGCAGACCTTTGCCAACCGTGCCGATGTGGCGGGCGGCAGCACCCTGGGCAACCTGCTGGGCCGCCAGATCCTGATGCCCATGGTGGATATTGGCGTGGGCCAGCTGGCCATGCACTCGGCGATGGAAACGGCCAGCTGCAAGGATGCAGAATATCTGGCCAATGCCTGCGCTGCCTACTACAACACCCCCATCTTCCAGCCGGAGGACGGGCAGTGGAAGCTGGGCCTGTGAGCGGGGCTGTGGTCGGGCGCTTTGCGCCCAGCCCCAGCGGGCGGCTGCATCTGGGCAATCTGGCCTGCAGCCTGCTGGCCTGGCTCAGTGCCAAAAGCCAGGGCGGCCGCATCGTGCTGCGCATCGAGGATCTGGACGCCGAGCGCTGCCCGCGCATTTACGCAGACCTGCTGGAGCAGGACCTTGCATGGCTGGGTCTTGTGTGGGACGAGGGCGGCAGCACCGGCGGCCCCCACGGGCCTTACTACCAGAGCGAATGCGCGGACATCTACACCGGGCAGTACAAAAAGCTGGAAGCGCAGGGCCTTGTGTACCCCTGCTTCTGTTCCCGCGCCCAGCTGCACGCGGCCAGTGCGCCCCACACCTCGGACGGCAACGTCATCTATCCCGGCACCTGCCGGGACCTGACCGCCGCCCAGATCGCCGAAAAGCGCAAAAAGAAGGCCCCGGCCTACCGGGTGCGGGTGCCGGACGAGGAGATCACCTTTTTGGACGGCTGCATGGGCCCCCACACGGAGAACTTGCTGCGGGACTGCGGCGACTTTTACCTGCGCCGGGCGGACGGCGTGTTCGCCTATCAGCTGGCCGTGGTGGTGGACGATGCCCGCATGGGGGTCACCGAGGTGGTGCGCGGGTCGGACCTGCTGTCCTCCACGGCGCGGCAGCTGTACCTGTACCGTCTGCTGGGCCTGCAGGCTCCAGCCTTTGCCCACTGCCCGCTGCTGCTGGCCCCGGAAGGGCGGCGGCTGTCCAAGCGGGACGGGGACCAGAGCCTGGAGAACCTGCGGGAAAAATACACCGCGCAGGAGATCGTGGGCAAGCTGGCCTATGCCTACGGCCTGCAGCCGGAACCGGCGCCCTGCACGCCGGAAAGCCTCATCCCAGGTTTTTCCTGGGCAAAGGTGCCCAAGCAGGACGTCTGCCTGCCGGAGGGGCTGTTCTGAATCAAACTACAACAAAGGGCGGCAGCGCACCGAAAACGTGCGCTGCCGCCCTTTTGCTTTGTGGGTCACTGCCCGGCGGTTTCCGGGCGGGGCATTCTGAAGGGATCCGTTTAAGCGTGCCAGATCTGCGGCTGTTCGCTGCGCTCAGCGGCGCGGTTGAACAGGGCATCCAGCACCAGTGCCAGCAGGGCACCCAGCACCACGTCGATACAGCTGTGCTGCTTGAGCAGCATGGTGGAACACACGATGGAGAAGCACAGCACATCGGCAGCCGGACGCATCCAGCGGCGGCGGGGCTCCTCAAACAGGCGGCAGCGGTGGTAGGCCAGCATCAGGGTCACCGAGTTGAACACATGGATGGACGGGCACACGTTGGTGGCAGTGTCGGTGCGGTACAGCATCCGAACGGCACGGGCAAAAAGATCGGTGCCCGGCACATAGTAGGGGCGCAGGTCCAGCCCGGTGGGCAGGATCACATAGCAGGCCAGTGCGATGGTCATACCGCCGAACAGCGGCAGGCACAGCCGCCAGAAGTCCTCGCGCGGGGCCTTCCACAGCAGGTAGAACAGGGTGAAAGGGATCCATGCGAACCATGCAAAGTAGGGCAGGATGGCGTATTTGCAGAAGGGGATCAGATCGTCCAGCCGGCAGTGCACCAGCAGGACACGGGGCATGGAGATCTGCGTCTCCAGAAAGTTGAAAGCGGACAGATACAGCAGAAAATACAGCGCCATGAACCCGATGGGGTGGCGTGCAAACCAGTTGCGTTTCATGGGAAAAAGCCTCCTTTTTGCGACAGGGCAAACTCTTAGCATTCAAAGATTATACGCCCACGTTGTTGCGAAAACAAGAAGGAAAGGTGACAACTTTGTCAAAAAGCGCACGATTTATTTGTAGAATCTGCGTAAAATTGGCACCCAAAAGAACCTTCTGACTACAATACGATCCAGCGCGGCGTTTTCTTGCACAGGGCAAAAAAGAAAAACCGCCCGCACCCCGCAAAGGGTGCAGACGGCTTGGAAAACACAGGGGGTCAGATGACGCTCTGTTCCATCCACCGGCCCCGTGCAAAGCGCACGAAGAAGCACAGCGAGCGGAACACCCAGTCCAGGAACATGCCCATCCAGATGGAGAGCAGACGGCCGTGGAAGCCCAGCACCATCACATAGCAGAAGCCCACCCGGAACACCCACATGGAAAGGATGCTCACGGCCATGGTAAACCGGGCGTCGCCGGCGGCACGCAGGATGTTGGGCAGGGTGAAGCTGGAGGGCCAGAAGAACAGGGACACAAAGTTGAACCACACCATCACCTGCAGGGCCATGGTCTGTGCCTCCGGCGAGAGGTTGAACAGGGAAATGGCGAACCGGTTGGCAAACAGGAAGGCGGAAAGGTTCATGACCCAGGCACCGCAGTAGGCGGTGAGCAGCAGGCGGCGGGAGTAGTACACGGCCTGCTCCTTCTCCCCGGCGCCAAGGCACTGGCCCACCACGGTCAGGGCGGCCATGCCCACGGCGTTGGCCGGGATGTTCAAAAAGGTGGAGGCGGTGTTGGCCACGGCGTTGGCGGCAATGGCCGCCGTGCCCAGGGTAGAGGTCAGGCTGGACACCGACAGCTTGCCGATCTGGAACATGCCGTTCTCGATGCCTGCCGGGATGCCCACCCGGAGGATGCGGCGGATCAGGCTGCCGTTGGGGGCCAGGGCCTTCAGGCCCTCCACCCGGAGGGCGCAGCCGGGCCGCTGCAGCAGCCACAGCACCACCAGGCAGGACACCGCCCGGGACACCAGGCTGGCCAGGGCTGCACCCAGCACCCCCATGCCAAAGCCGTAGATCAGCACCGCATTGCCGCCGATGTTGATCACGTTCATCACCAGGCTGGACAGCATGCTGATCTTGCTGTTGCCCTGCGCCCGGAACAGCGCCGCACCGGCGTTGTACAGGCCGATGAAGGGGTAGCTCAGCGCCGAGAGCAGGAAGTAAGTCTCAGCGTAGCGCATCACGTCGGCGTCAATGGAGCCGAAGATGCCCCGCAGGATGGCGTGGCGGCCCACTACGACCACGGCGGCCACCACCAGGCTGAAGCTGGCCAGCACAAACAGGATCTGTGCGGCGGCGGCCTTGGCGTTTTTGGGCTCCCGGTGGCCGATGTACTGACTGGTGACCACGGCACCGCCGGTGGCAAGGGCGCTCATCACCTGGATCATCAGGGTGTTGAAGCTGTCTACCAGGCTCACGCCGGACACGGCGGCCTCGCCCACCGAGGACACCATCAGGGTGTCGGCCAGGCCGATGGTCACGCTCAGGGCCTGCTCGGCGATGAGCGGCAACAGCAGTGCCACCAGCGCCTGCCGGGTGAAGAGCGGGTTGATTGGTTTTTGGGTGGTTGACATGGAAAACCTCCGCAGGATGAAAGGAACTTGATTCAGACACCTTTATCATACAGCGGATGGCGCAGAATTACAAGACGTTGTATACAAGAAATGGCAAAAAAGAATGAAGCTGGGTGCGTTTGCTCTACTTTACCCCCGCAGATAATTGTGCTAAAATAAATCCACAGCCTGTGTGTTCGTGCAGGGAGCACACGGCCGTACAACATGATAAGAAGCAGACCCGAAAAAAGGGGGAAAATTATGCCCAAAACAGCCCATAAAGTCGTGGTCATCGGGCACCGCAACCCGGACACCGACTCCATCTGCTCGGCCATTGCCTATGCAGAGCTGAAAAACAAGACCAGCGATCTTGTCTGCGAGGCCCGCCGCGCCGGCAAGATGAACCAGGAGACCGAATTCGTGCTCAAAAAGTTCGGGGTCAAGCCGCCGCGCATGTGCACCGACGTGAACCCCAAGATCCGCGATGTGGACTACCGCGAGATGCCCGGCATCCCCGGCACCACCAGCCTGCGCAAAGCATGGGAGATCATGCGCGACAAGCAGATCGACACCCTGCCGGTAACCAGCCCGGACAACGAGCTGGAGGGCGTGATCACGGTCAAGGACATTGCCACCGCCAACATGGACGTGTTCGACACCGGCATCCTGGCCAAGAGCCAGACCACCTACCGCAATATTCTGGAAACGCTGGGCGGCACCATGGTGGTGGGCCGCGAGGACGACGTGTGCACCACCGGCCACATCCGCATCGGCACCGCCACGCCCGAAATGCTGGAAAATACCGTGGAAAAAGGCGACATCGTCATCCTGACCAACCGCTACGAAAGCCAGCTGTGCGCCATTGAAAAAGAAGCGTCGCTGCTCATCATCTGCAACGGGGCCAAGGTGGGCCGCACCATCCAGCGCATTGCCGAGGAAATGGGCGTGGCCATCATGTCGGCCCCGGTGGACACCTACGCCGCCGGTAAGCTGATCAGCCAGTGCGCTCCCATCTCCTACTATATGACCCGCAGCGACATCATGAAGTTCACCCTCGTCACCCCGGTGGCAGACGTCACCCGCGTGATGGCCAAGGTGCGCCACCGCTATTTCCCCATCCTGGACGAGGACGGCAAATACTGCGGCATGATCAGCCGCCGGAACATCATCAATCTGCAAAAACGCCGCATCATCCTGGTGGACCACAACGAGGCCACCCAGGCCGTGGAGGGCTTTGACCAGGCTGAGATCCTGGAGATCATCGACCACCACCGCATCGGCAGCCTGGAGACCAGCGGCCCGGTGTACTTCCGCAACCAGCCGGTGGGCTGCACGGCCACCATCATCACCCAGATGTACGACGAGAACGACGTGGAGATCCCGTCCCAGACCGCAGGCCTGCTGCTGGCCGCCATCCTGTCCGACACGCTGGCTTTCCGCAGCCCCACCTGCACCGCAGTGGATGTGAACGCGGCCAACCGTCTGGCCGGCATCGCCGGGGTGGACATCGACGAGTTTGCCAATGAGATGTTCGAGGCCGGTGAAAAGCTGGACGGCAAGACCGCCGAAGAGGTGTTCCTGCAGGACTTCAAGGTGTTCATGTGCGGCGACATCCGCTTTGGTGTGGCGCAGGGCAGCTACATGACCCGCAAGAACCTGCTGGCCGCCGAAAATCTGCTGCGCCCCTATCTGGAAGAGGCCCGCAACAAGCAGAATGTGGAGGACATCTACATGCTGCTCACCGACGTGCCCAAGGAGGAGAGCGTGGTCATCAGCGACGGACGCTATGCCGCCGAGGTGCTGGCCGACGGGTTCGACACCCACCCGGCAGAGGACGGCAGTTGGACGCTGCCCGGCGTGGTGAGCCGCAAAAAGCAGTTCATCCCCGCATTGATGACGGCCTATCAGGAATTGTAAGAATGATGCACCGCGCGGTGCGATCCATCATTCCCCAAGAGGTTGCGATGTTTGATTTTCTGAAACAGAAGGACCGCACCCCGCCGGTTTTGCCGGAAGGCACGGTGCGGCGGCACTTTTCCATCTCCGGGCAGGTGCAGGGGGTGGGCTTCCGCTACCGGGCGCGCTACGCGGCCCAGGCGCTGGAGCTGACCGGCTGGGTGGAAAACGAGGACGACGGCAGCGTGACGCTGGAGGTGCAGGGCGACCCGGACAAGTTCCCGGAATTGTTCGCCATGATCCAGCGCAGCGACTATGTGCGCATCACCGACATCCGGCAGAAGGACCTGCCGCCCGACCCCTGGGAACGGGGCTTCTCGGTGCGCGGCTACTGAATCACAGATGCATGCAAAAACGGCGGACACAAGTGCGTCCGCCGTTTTGCTCTTTCTATCTTCAGCCTGCAATTTTGAGGGGAGAGTTGGCAGTCCAGATGGTGCCGTCCAGCAGCCGGGTCAGCGCCAGCGTTCCGTTGGCCGAAACACGGGCCGGGTCCAGCGCGTAGAAGTCGCTTTCCTTCAGGTTATCGGGGTCTGCCGTGGGGCTTATGCCCACCACACAGACCCAGTGCCCATAGGTGTCGCTGGTGGCAATGTGCGGGTAGTTCACCTGGGTCCAGCCGGAGCCGGACAGGTGATACTCGTAAGTAGAGGTGCGGTTGGCGTGTTTGTTCACACCGCTCACCGTGGTGTTTTTCAGGTGCACGATCACCGGCCGTCCGGCCGAGAGCTCGTTGTAAATGGTATGCAGGCAGGCGGACAGGTCCCCGGAATACCCGGTGTAGCCGCCGGCGGACCACACGGCACCGTTGGACCACATGCCGCTGCCGGAGCACACCCGCCCGTCCAGAATGGTGCGGGCGTAGCGCAGTGCATACCAGCTGCATTTGCCGGAGGTCTGGTTGCCGATGGAAAGGATCTGGCTGTGGTCAAAAGTCAGCAGCCGGATGCCGTGTTTTTCCTGTAAGGCGGCGTGGGCGCGGGGCGCGGCAAGAGCAAGCAGCAGCACCAGCGCAAGTGCTGCTGCCGCCAGCTGCCGGGCTGCCCGGGCGGGACAGTGCTGCATGGGGAGATCATCCTTTGCCTGTTATTTTTACGACCTCATTTTAGCATGAAAAAATGGTAGAACTGTGTAATTTTTAAAAGTTCCGGCACGAAATCTGAAAAAAACTGCGCATCCTCCTTCCATGGGCGCAGAACAGGGTGTTCCGGGCATGGTGCACCCGGCTCCGGAGGGTAAACCGATGACGGAGCGCTGCACCGCGGCGGCTGCCGAGATGGCCGCAAAATAAACCCGGATCTTCCTGCCCCGGAGAGCACCCGCTCCCGGGGCTTTTTTGCGCCTTTTTGTGACAAACTCTGCCGCTTGTGATACAATAAAACCGTATTCTGATGCGAACAGAAAGGAACGTTCCATGCAGCTGTTTGAACTGGTCAGCCCACGGCTGTTCCGCCCATTGGCGGGGCCGAACCGGGCGTTTTATGCGGAGCTGCTGCTCCTGCTGTGGGAAGAGTGCCGCCATACGGCCGACTACAGCATTTCCCGTGCGGAGGCCGTCTCCCGCGCGGAGGATTATTTTGCGGCACTGGCAAAGCCCCTGACGCTGGACGCAGACGGTGCCGGCGATGAGGAGGAACAGCCCACCCGCGACCCCCATACGCTGGCGCTGGGCTTTCTGCTGCGGCTGCGCCGCACCGGCTGGCTGGAAGAGCAGCCCGGCAGTTACGAGAGCGAGCCGACCCTGGCCTTTGTGCCGGAGGTGGCCCCGCTGCTGGACGCGCTGGAAGAGATCCTGAATCCCCGTGTGGTCACCTACACCGGCAAGCTGTACAAGGCCTGGCAGCTGCTGCAGGGCGTGGGGGAAGAGAAGAACCCCTACGAGAATGTGCTGCGGGAGGTGGCTTCCGATCTGGAAGCGCTGAACAAATCCCTGCGGGCGCTCAATGCGTCCATCGGCCACTACATCGACCGGCTCACCCGCAACCGCACCCCGCAGGAGGTGCTGGAGCTGTTTGACCAGTACGAAGAAAAGGTGGTGGCGGCGGCTTACCATCGCTTCAAGACCAGCGACAACCTGTTCAATTACCGCGCCTATCTGGAGGAAGGGCTGGACGCCTGCGAGGAAGCGTATCTGCCCCAATTGGCACTGGATTACGCCCGTGTGGAGCGCTGCGCCCCCGGCGAGGCCGCGCCCCGTGTGCGGGCCCTCATCCAGCAGCAGCGGGACGCGCTGGAAGAGATGAGCAACCTCATCCGGGAGATTGACGCCAGCCACATCCGCTACCGCAAGCGGGCCGTGCAGCGGGCACAGTTCCTGCTGCTGAGCGACCGCTCGTCTCAGGGCAGCGTCACGGCCCTGCTGCGCCGCTACGCCGAGGACATCCGCACCCCGGACCAGCTCTTTGAGCCGGATGACGGCCCGGTGGCCGCCCATCTGCATCTGTACCCGGCGGCTGCCTTTGGCGAAAAGTTCCTGTACCCGCCGGCCGCGCCCCGCACGGCGGCCCCGCTGGCCCCGGTGCAGGCGGAAACGCTGGACCCGGATCAGCTGCGCAAAGAGCAGCAATTGCTGCTGGACTACGCCCGGCTGGCTGTCACCGAAGAGAACGTGGCCCTGCTGGCACAGCAGGCACTGGCTGCCCGCCCGCAGGTGGAAGCATCCACCCTGGCGGACGAATATCCGGGCGATTTTGCCCGCATCATCGGCCTGCATACCTATTCCCAGTCGCCGCACCGGAACTATGACATCCGGCTCACGGGCAACTGGGTGGAGCGCGGCGGCTTCCGGTTCGAGGACTTTGTCCTGACCCGCCGCAAGGAGGAAAACGATGGCAACGATTAACATGCTGGAAGAGACCGCAAACTACCTGCTCAACCACTGCTTCGTGCTGGGCAGCGTGGAGGATCAGCGGGCAAAATATCTCTATGTGCAGGATCATCTGCCCGAGGTGCGGGCGGTGTTCAAACCGCTGGGCTACGCTGTGCTGCTGTACCCGGCCCCGCTGCAGGCGGCGGCCCTGGTCAACGAGCACGAGGGCAGCCAGGCCCGGCTGCTGAAATACGAGAGCATCCTGCTGCTGGTGCTGCGGCTGCTCTACCTGCAAAAGCGGGAGAGCCTTGCCGCCAGCGCCGATCAGGTGCTGGTGACCGTGGAAGAGGTGCAGACCGAGCTGCAGAAGATGAACCTGCCCCGCAGGCTGGACCAGCAGACGCTGGAAAGGCTGATGCGCACGTTGCGCCGGTACAATCTGGCCCGACCGGTGGGCCGGCTCTCCGGGCTGGACAGCCGCATCGAGGTGTTCCCGACCGTGCTGCTGGCCCTGCCGGATGCCGACCTTGCCGACGCAGCGGCAGAGAGCGCCCGCACCCGCACCGAGCTGGGACTGTATGAACGGCCGGAAGGGGCCGACACCGCCGCAGGGGAGGCAGAAGAATGATCGAACTCAAACGCCTGAAACTCATCAACTGGCACAACTTTGAAAACGTCACCTTTGACTGCGCCCGCCTGACCTATATGATCGGCGTGAACGCCGTGGGTAAGACCACCATTCTGGATGCCATCCGCTACTGCCTGACCACCAACCGCAACTTCAATGCCCTGGGCAATAAAAAAAGCGGCCGCACCCTGCAGGGCTCGGTCCACGCTAAGCAGCGCGGGGAAAACGCTTACCGCCGCCCCGGCCATACCGTGGCCTACATCGGGGCGGAGTTCTACGACAGTCTCAAGCGCGCCCCCTTTGTCATCGCGGTGCGGGTGGAGTCGGAAGGCCCCATGCAGGAGCTGCACCCCGGCGACCAGACCTGGTACCTCTCCGAGGACGGCTGCACGCTGGAACAGCTGCCCTTCATCGACCCGCGTACTGGTGCCCCCAGCGCCAAGGAGGACTTCAAGCCCGCCGTCGGCCGACTCTCCTACACCCGCAGCCCCAGCGAAGCCCGTGACCGCATCTGCCGGGCGCTGGGCATCGGGCGGGCGTCCAGCCCGCTGGGCAAAAAGTTCAATGAGGTGTTCCAGATGGGCACCAGCATGGACGAGATCCCCAACTTCCGGGAGTTTCTGTACCAGTACATCCTGCCCCAGCCGGAGCTGGATCTGGAAGCGCTGCAGGGCGACCGGCTGGAGCTGGAGAACCTGCACGCTGTGCTGGCCGAAGCCCAGACCCGCGCCGATGCACTGGAAGAGATCGTGAACTATGGCCGCGAAGCCGCCGGAAAGCAGACCGAAGCCCTTGTGAACCGGGGCGCGGCCCTGCTGGCCCGTGCTGCTGCCGACGGCGGGGAACAGGACGTGTGGCAGGGCCATCTGGACGCCGGACACCGCCAGCTGGAGGCCCTGAACGCCCGTTATGCCGAGGCCAAGAACGCGGAGGCGGAAGCCCGCCGCGCCTACCTTGCCGCCCACAGCGCAGCCGGTGCCAGCGGCGAGGGTCGGGCACTGGATGCCATGGAGGAAGAACTGTCCCGCCGCAAGACGGCGCAGGATGCCGCCGCCCGCAAAGCCGCGCAGGCCGAGGATGCCGCATCCAAGGCCGAAGCCCTGCTCACGGCCCTGCGCCGCAGCGGGTTTGCTTCCGGCTGGAAGCTGGAAAACCTCACCGCCGACACCCTGCCGCGGCTCACCGACTGGCTTGCCGCGCAGGAAAAACCGCTGGAAGAAGCCTACTTTGCGGCCCGGCAGAACACCGCCGCCCTGCGCAAAGAGCAGGCGGACAAGCGCGCCGAGCTGGACGCCGTGTCCGGCGGCAAGTGGGTGTACCCCCACGGCGATGCCGCCACCCGTGTGCGGGATGCCGTGAACGCGGAGTTGAAGAGCCGCGGCATGCAGCCGGACGCCAAGATCTTCTGTGAGCTGCTGGCCGTGGCGGACGAGAGCTGGCAGGACTGCGTGGAAGCCTGCCTGGGCGACCGCCGGTTCGACATCCTTGTGCCGCCCGCCCATTACGAGGCCGCCAAGAGCGCCTTTGTGGCCCTGAAGGACAAGGTGGGGCCCATCAGCCTGCTGGACACGCCGGGCATCCGCAAGGCCAACCGCCATGCCGAGACTGCCCCGGCGGACAGTCTGGCGGCACAGGTCACCAGCGAAAACCCGCTGGCGGCCCAGTACGCCGACACCATCCTGCGGCGCATCGTCTGCTGCGACACCCCTGAAACACTGGAACAGTACCCGGACAGCGCCACCCGCGACCTGCTGCGGCACCATCCCTTCCGGCTGGAGCGCCTGCGCACCCCGCAGCGTTATATCGGCCTGGAAGCCCGCCGCGCCCGCGCCGGGGCACTGGCCGAAGAGCTGGAAGCTCTGGCCGAGCGCACCCGCACCGCCGCCCAGACCGAGCAGAACCTGAAAACCGCCTACGACCAGTACCAGAACTTCCAGCGCGGAACCGCGCCGCAGCAGCTGGCCGGCCTGTGGGAGGCCCGCACCGCCGCCGAAAAAGCCCGGAATGCGGTGGCCGAACAGGAGGGCAAGCTGGCCGAATACCGCGAGAACCCCCTGCTGCAGGAGATGTACCGCGAGGAAGAAACGCGGGAAGCCGCCTGGGAAGCCGCCCGCACCGCTGTGGAGCAGGTGGGCGGCGACATCCGCGTGTGCGAAAAGCAGATCGCTTCCTGCGAAGCCGAACAGAAAAAGGCCGGGGAGACGGCACAGCAGAGCGCCGACGCGGCCCGGAAGTTCTTTGCGGCCCATCCGCTGCTAGAGCCGCTGGCCCGCACCCGGATGCAGGCCCTTGCTCCGGCCGACAAGCCCGCAGCCGCCGCACAGGCCGCCGAAAAGGCACAGGCCCGGCTGGACGATGCCCTGACGGCCTACCTCACCGGCACGCTGGAACCCGCCCAGAAGGCCTACAACGAGCACTACGTCTGTGATTACCCGCTGGGTCTGGCGGGGCTGGACCAGTACCGTGCCCAGCACGAGAGCCTTGTGCGCATCGACCTGGAACGCTACGCCGCCCGTCTGGAGCAGGCCCAGCGCGACTGCAAGGACCGTTTCCGCAAGGACATCCTCTTCCGCATGAAGGACGACATCTTCAATGCCCGGCGGCAGTTCCGGGAGCTGAACAAGGTGATGGAACAGCTGACCTACGGCGAAGAAGTCTACCGCTTTGAGCTGGAGCCCAGCCGTGACCCGCAGCTGGCTGCGTTCTATCAGGTCATCGTGGACAAGGGCAACCAGCAGATGACTGAGGGCGACTCGCTGGACAACCTTGCCGCCACTGCCGACCCCGCCTACGAGCGGCAGGTGGATGCGCTGATGGAAAAGATCATGGCGGATGTGGACGAGAACACCCGTGCCCGGCAGGAGGGCCGCACCGGCACCACCACCCTGTCGGATTATGTGGACTACCGCACCTATCTGGATTACGACATCAAGGTGACCAACCGGGTCACCGGCCAGCAGGCATACCTGTCCCGCGTCAGCCGCGACTCCTCCGGCGGCGAGAATCAGGCACCCTTCTATGTGGCCATCTGCGCGTCCCTGCTGCAGATCTACCAGAAGAGCGAGAACAGCATCCGTCTGGTGCTGCTGGACGAGGCTTTCAGCAAGATGACCAGTGACCGCATCCGCCCCATGATGGAGCTGTTCCGCCGTCTGCAGCTGCAGGTGCTGCTCATCTCCACCGTGGAAAAGAGCACCGCCATCCAGCCCTACTGCGACATCACCTATTCCATCGTGCGCCATGGCGACGCCAACGCCATTGCGCCCTTTGTCCGCCTGTCGGCGGAATGAGGTGTGCGCCAGAGCATCCTAAACAAAAAAGAAGCACGCCGCGGCGTGCTTCTTTTTTGTTTGCTTATCGCAGCGGCAGAACGTCCTCGTCCTCGTTGATCTCCTCCAGGGTGCCGTCCGCAAAGTACCAGGCTTTGCCGTACAATGCTTCGTGCCCGTCGGAGCACATCAGGTAGGAGCCGTCCGGCAGGGCGAGGAAATGCCGTTTTCTGCTGTCGGCCAGGGCAATGTCCTCCATCCGCTGTCCGTCCAGGATGTGCTCCCGGATGAACTGGTAGTGGGGCAGGATGCGGGTCTCGGTCAGGCCAAGGCCGTTCAGCCAGCGGCAGTAGCCGGGGTCGGCGGCTTCGCCCGGCTCCTCCGGGGCGGCATACACCAGCCGGGCGGTGTTCATGCTGCCGGCGCTCACGCCCAGCACGATGCCGTGGTAATTGTGGAACAGCCCCGGCAGGCCCAGCTGGGCAAAAAAGTGGTTCTGGGTGGGCACATGGCCGCCGCACAGCATCACAAAGCCGCTGCGGGGCAGCAGGGTGCCGATCTCTTCCTGATTGCGGGCGTCGCAGGGCACAAGTTCGGTCAGGGGCAGGTGGGCGTCCGCAAAGCTCTGCAGAAATACCCGGCACATCTCGTCGTTCTGGGCGTAAGCGTGGGGGTCTGCCGCGATGGCAAGGCCCCGCACCGGGTGGTCCGGCCACACGGCCCGCAGGTTTTCCAGAAAATGATTGCGTCTGTCCAGTATCGGAATGGCCGGGCCGGGCTCAAAGGGGCAGCCGCTGGGGCTGCTGGTCAGAAATAACGTCATAGTTCTTCCTCACAAAACGGTGAATAAAAGCTATGCCCATTCTAGCACGATTCTCGCCCCGGCGGCAGAGCCAGAATCACCAAAAAAATCCCCTGCTTTTCGCCGTTTCGCAAAAAGCAGGGGAGAAGGTTACGCCTTGCGGTAATGGAATACCTTGTCTTTGGTGACGAACATGGCCGCGCTCACGGCCAGGGCAGCCAGTTCGGCGGCGGTCACGGCCAGCCAGATGCCGTCAATGCCCAGAATGGCGGGCAGGATGAGCACCGCCGCGATCTGGAACACCAGCGTGCGCAGGAAGGAGATCAGCGCACTGGTCACGCCGTCGCCCAGCGCGGTGAAGAAGGAGGAGGCATACACGTTGAAGCCCATGATGACAAAGCTCAGGGCGTACAGCCGGAAGGCCCGGCTGGTCAGGGCCAGCAGCTCCGGGTCGTAGCCCACGAAGAACCGTGCCACATAGGGGATGATGACCATGGATGCGGCGGTCAGGGTGACGGCCACCACCGCAATGAGCCGCAGGCTCTTTTCATACAGGTTGTGCACCTCGGCACGGTTGCCTGCACCGTAGTGGAAGCTGACGATGGGCGCACTGCCGAAGGCGTAGCCCACATACACGGCAATGAACAGGAAGCAGGCGTACATGATGACGCCGTAGGCGGCCACGCCGTTTTCCCCGGCAAGGCGCAGCAGCTGGTAGTTGTACAGGATGTTCACCAGAGACATGGACAGGTTGGTCATCAGCTCGGAGGAGCCATTGATGCAGGCGTCCAGCAGCACCTTGCTGTACAGCTGCGTTTTGCACAGGTGCAGGCGGCTGGTATTCTTGTGGTCGAGGAAGTAGAAGATCGGCAGCAGGCCGCCCACGATCTGGCTGAGGAAGGTGGCAATGGCGGCACCCTCTACGCCCCAGCCCCAGACGCCCACCATCAGCACATCCAGCACCATGTTGGTGCAGCCGGCAGCCACCGTGAAGTAAAAGCCGAGATGCGGCTTTTCGGCGGTGACAAAGAAGCTCTGGAACATGTTCTGCAGCGCAAAGGTGGGCAGCGACAGCATCAGGATGCGGCCGTAGCGCACGGCGTAGTCCAGCAGCTCGCCCTTGGCACCCAGCAGGATGGCAATGGGCCGCAGCAACACAAGCCCCAGCACGGCCAGCACCGAGACGGAGATGGCGGCGGCCAGCAGGAACATGGTAAAGTAGCGGTCGGCCTTTTTCTGGTCGCCCTCGCCCAGCGTGATGCCCACGATGGCGCTGCCGCCGGTGCCCAGCATGAAGCCGATGGTGGCCAGCAGCTGGGGCAGCGGCATGATCAGGTTGACCGCCGCAAAGGCCGTTTTGCCCACAAAGTTGGACACGCACAGGCCATCTACGATGCCGTAGATGGAGGTGAACAGCATGGTGCCCACGGCGGGCAGCACGAACCGCAGCAGGCGCGGGTAGGTAAAGTGATCCGACAGTTGGATTTTTTGCTTGGACACGAAAAACTCCTTTCGACAGGAAACAAAACGGGCCGGATAAGCTCCGTGAGTGCACGCCCGGCCTTCCTCTTCTTCCTCACTACGGCAAGGAAGCCTCCGGCGGGGCGCTGTCTGCACGGCATCTTATCCGGCCCGTCCAAATTACGTTGGAAACGGTCCTCCGATGACCGAAAAAAAGTATAGCAGAATCCGTTTATTTGTCAAGAGCAAAAAATACGCCCAAAAGCGAAAATTCATAAAATATCTCTTTTCCATTTTTATCAGACCTGTTAGAATGATAAACAGTTTTGATTTTTCCGGAAAGGAGTTTTCCTGTTTTGCTGAAACGATTCTATACCGCCATCGTGCACCGGCGCAGAGCGGTGCTGGCCGCGTTCGTGCTGGCCGCCGTGCTGAGCGTGTTTGCTTCCCGGGCGGTGCAGGTGGACTACGACATCAACGACTATCTGCCGCCGGACTCACCCTCCACCATTGCACTGGAGCAGATGAACAGCGCCTTTACCGGCGGCATCCCCAACATGCGGGTCATGGTGCGGGACGTCACGGTGCCCGAGGCACTGGACTACAAAGAAAAACTTGCCGCCATCGACGGCGTGGAGGCCGTGACCTGGCTGGACGACAGCCTGGACGTGACCGTGCCGCTGCAGATGCAGGACACCGCCACGGTGGAGACCTATTATAAGGACAACTGTGCGCTGTTCACCGTGACGGTGGAGGATGCGAACCGTCTGGAGGCTGTGGCCGCCATTCAGGACCTGATCGGGGAGGACAATGCCTTGGCCGGGACCGCGGTGTCCACCGCTGTGGCTACCAACTCCACCGTCACCGAGGTGGCCAAGATCGCGGCCATTGCGGTGGTGTATGTGCTGTTCATCCTGATCCTGACCACCGATTCCTGGGTGGAGCCGCTGCTGGTGCTGGCGGGTCTGGGGGCGGCCATCCTCATCAACAACGGCACCAACCTGATGTTCGGCACCATTTCCTTTGTGACCAACGCCGCCGGCAGCATCCTGCAGCTGGCCGTGTCGCTGGATTACTCGGTGTTCCTCATCCACCGCTTTGCCGAGTGCCGGGCCGCGCGCCCGGACGCCAGCGCGGAGGACTGCATGGTGGAGGCCCTGTGCAAATCCACCGGGTCCATCCTGTCCAGCGGCCTGACCACGGTCATCGGCTTTCTGGCGCTGGTGCTCATGCAGTTCCAGATCGGCCCGGACCTGGGCCTTGCGCTGGCCAAGGGCGTGGTGCTGAGCCTTGTCACCGTGTTCACCTTCATGCCGGCGCTGACGCTGGTGTGTTACCCGTGGATGGATAAGACCCACCACAAGCCTCTGCTGCCCGGCTTTGACAAGTTCGGGCGGTTTGTGTCCCGCATTATGCTGCCGGCGGCGCTGGCGCTGGCCGTCATCATGGTGCCCAGCTATCTGGCCTCCAACAACAACGAATACTACTACGGTGCCGCCCATATGTTCGGCACCAACACCCGTCTGGGTGCCGATACCGCCGCCATCGAAGAGACGTTCGGCAAGAGCGATACCTGGGTGGTGCTGGTGCCGGAGGGCGACACCGCCACCCAGGCCGAGCTTTCGGATGCGCTGCACGCCATCCCGGAGGTGACGGGCATCCTGTCCTATGTGGACAACGCGGGCGCATCCATCCCGCCGGAGTTCGTGCCGCCGGACACCCTGAAACTGCTGGTGTCCGGCGGCTACACCCGCATGGTGCTCACCGTGAACGCCGACACCGAGGGCGACGCGGCCTTTGCACTGGTGGAAAAAGTGCGTGCCACGGTGCAGCAGTATTACCCGGATGCGTATGATCTGGCCGGGCAGGGCGTGAGCACCTACGACCTGATGGACACCATCACCGCCGACATGGTCAAGGTGAATCTGCTGGCCATCGGCGCGGTGTTCCTGATCCTGCTGCTCATGAAGCGTCAGCTGCTGCTGCCGGTCATTCTGGTGCTGAGCATCGAGACGGCCATCTGGATCAATCTGGCCATCCCGTATTTCCGGGGCCGCCATGTGTTCTACATTGCTTACCTCATCATCAGCACCATCCAGCTGGGTGCGACGGTAGACTACGCCATCCTGTTCTCGGACCGGTATCAGGAGTTCCGCGAGACGCTGGACAAAAAGCAGGCCATTGCCGCCACCGTGTCCACCGTGACCACCTCGGTGATCACCACGGGCAGTGCGCTGGCGGTGGTGGGCTTCCTGATGGGGGCCATCTCCACCAACCAGCTGCTGGGCCAGCTGGGCAACTTCCTGGGTGTGGGCGGTCTGGTGTCGCTGGCCATCGTGCTGCTGGCTCTGCCGGGCTATCTGTATCTGGCCGACCCGCTCATCATCAAACCGAAAAAACAGCCGAAGGAGGCTTGACGAGATGAAACAGAAGATTGTGCGCCGGGCATCGGCGCTGGTGCTGGCAGGCTGTCTGCTGGCCGGGGCCGCCCTGCCGGCCCTTGCGGCCTCCGCCAAGGAAGAGGTCATCTATGCCAATCTGGATGCGTCCGGCACCGTGACCGGCGTGTATGCCGTGAACAGCTTTGCCGTGCAGGCGGGGGACACCGTCACCGACCACGGCAGCTACACCGCCGTGCGCAACATGACCACCACCGACCCGCTGAAGCACAGCGGCGACACCGTCACCGCCACCATGGCACAGGATGGCAAGCTCTACTATGAGGGCACCATGGACACCGCCACCGCGCTGCCGTGGCTCGTGAAGCTGACCTACACGCTGGACGGGGCCGAGATCGCCCCGGAAGAGCTGGGCGGCAAAAGCGGCGCGCTGGCCATCCGCCTGCAGGTGAGCCGCAACCCGGATTGCACCGGAGATTTCTTTGACCAGTATGCCCTGCAGGTGACCATGACGCTGGACACCGACCGGGCACAGAACATCGTGGCTGATGGGGCCACCATGGCCAATGTGGGCAGCAACAAGCAGCTCTCCTACATCCTGCTGCCAGGTTCGGACAGCGACGTGACCGTGACCGCCGACGTGACCGACTTTGCCATGAACGCCATCTCGCTGAACGGCGTGAAGCTCCGGCTGAACCTCGACCTAGACGGGGCCGACCTGACCGGCATGCTGGACCGGCTGCAGAGCGGTTCGGTACAGCTGGACGACGGTGCCAACGCGCTGGCAGACGGCATTGCCCAGGTGCAGGCGGGTCTTGACACCCTGAACGGCAAGTCCGGCGAGCTGACCGGCGGGTCCGCCAAGGTCAAGGCGGCCCTGACCCAGATGCAGACCGCCCTGAACGGCGTGTCGGCCTCCACCGACCAGCTCACCACCCTGCTGGACGCCTCCACCCAGATCCAGAATGGTATTGCCCAGCTGGACGCCGGTGCCGCCCAGCTGGATGAGCAGGTGAGTTACGACGCTTACAAGGCCATCCTGAAGGAAAACGGGCTGGACCTGGACCAGCTGAAGGACGGCAACGCGAAAGCTATGGAGCAGCTGGAACAGCTGGCCAGGGTGATGCCCCAGCTCAAGGACGTCATCCTGCTGCTGAAGGGCTCCAGCGCCAACATCGACGCGATGGAGACCTACCTGAACACGGTGCACGACGGTGTGGCCCAGCTGCACGCGGGCAGCAGCACCCTGAACAGCCAGTACGGGCAGTTCGATGCCGGGGTGCGTCAGCTGGCCAATGCCCTGACCGGGATGCTGGGCAACCTTTCGGTGCTGACCGACGGCGTGAACCAGCTGGCCAGCCAGTACGGCCAACTGGACAGCGGTCTGAACGCCTACACCGACGGTGTGGCCCAGTTGAAAGCCGGAGTGCAGCAGCTGACCGACGGTGCCGCCCAGCTAACGGCCGGCACCGGAGAGCTGCGCAGCAATGTTTCTGGGATCGACATGGGCGACCAGCTGGACAGCCTGCTGGCCGGCCTGAACGGCAGCAGCGAGGTGGAGAGCTTTACTTCTGCCGAGAACACCGATGTTTCCGCCGTGCAGTTCGCCCTGCAGACGGTGGCCATCGAGGCCCCGGCCCCGGCGGCAGAGCCAGAGGCCGCCCCCGTGGCGCTGACTTTCTGGCAGAAACTGCTGAAGCTGTTCGGGCTGTATAAGGGTTAAAGAAATTCATTATGATAAGAGCAGGATCGGACAGCCCGCGGGCTGTCCGATACAGCTGTTATTTATTACATACTCAAAATGATACTCCACCAGCTCGCAGTTGCGGATGCCGGCCAGGGCGTATTCTTCGTTGGTCATGTCGTGGAAGTAGGACTCCACCACCCGGGCGATGCCGTTGTGGGCCACCAACAGGTAGGTCTTGTCCGGTTGGTCCCGCAGTTCGTCCAGCAGGTTGTAGATGCGCTGGGCCAGCTGCAGCATGCTCTCGCCGCCGTCGTAGCGGTCGGCAAAGCAGGTCTTGGAAATGCGGAACTTCTCGCCGTTGCGGGGTGTGCCCTCGTACTTGCCAAAGCACTGCTCCCGCAGGCGCGGCTCACACCGGGCGGGGATGCCGGTGGCATCGGCGATGGCTTTTGCCGTGTCGGCGGCGCGGGACAGGGGAGAATACAGGATCTCGTCGATGGCATAGCCGCCGGCCTTCACCTTCTGGCCCAGGGCCCGGGCCTGCGCCCGGCCCCGCTCGGTGAGGGGACTGTCGGTCATGCCGCAGATCTTGTTTTCCACGTTCCACACGGTCTCGCCGTGGCGGGTAAAATACAGCTTGTGCATGGCAGCTCCTTACTTGCAGTAGCCCGCTTCGATCTCCTGGATGCGGGCATAGAAAAAGTCGTTGGCGGGGGTGGGCATGCCGTACTTTTTGGCCCGGGCACGCACCACACCGGCAAATTCCTCCACCTCGGTGGGACGCTTTGCCAGCACGTCCTGCCGCATGCTGGGCATGCCGTCCGGGTTGAAGGTGGGCATGGCAGTGCGCAAAAACTGCTCGTCGTTGTCGCGGGGCAGGGGCACGCCCTCCAGATTGGCCAGCCGGATGACCTCCTGCATGGCCTCGTGCATCTTGGCCTGTGCCTCAGCCGATTGGCACAGCCCGCCGTAGGTCAGGTCAAAGGCGGCGGCTGCCTGATTCAGACCGTCGTTCACCATCAGCTTGTTCCACTGCTTGTACAGGATGTCGCTGCAGGGTTCGTTGGCGATGCCGCAGGCGTCCAGATAGTCGGCCACGGCCTGCACACGGCCGGTCATAGCACCGTCCCGCTCGCCGAACTGGATCTTGCCTGCCTGGTTGAACACCAGTGTGCGGCCGCTGCGGGTGGCATCCATACCAATGGCCACGCTCCACAGGGTGCGGCCAGGGTAGGCGGTTTCGATGTGCTCCTCGCTGGTGATGCCGTTGAGCACGCTGAGGATGACGGTGTCCGGGCCCACAAAGTTCTTCATGTCGGCAATGGCCTGGTCCAGCACGGTGGCCTTCACCGCCACCAGAAGCAGGTCCACCGGCTTGCCCTGGGCCGGGGTGACGTAAGAAAACCGGCATTCCTCGCCGTTGCACACCACCGGCTGGGCGGCGTAGCGGGCAATGCGGGCTTCGTCGGCAATCACCTGCACGCCGGGCATTTTGCGCCCGAACAGGATGCCAAGGGCCCCCAGACCGATGAGGGCCGAAGTTCTGATCTGATTCATAACAGTTCCTCCGAGATCTTCTGCAGGGTGCCGTCCGGCAGCAGGTGCACCCGGCTGCCCTCGTCGATGCCCAGCCGGGTGAGTTCTTTGTCCGGGTAGGGCAGGGTGCAGCAGGCACCGTCGGTGCCCTCCAGCACCACATCGCACAGCACAGGCTGCCCGGCGGGCAGTTCCTCACAGCCGTACATCTGCTCTTCAATGCGCAGCACACGGTATTCCGGCATGGCACAGCGCTCCTTTGCATTTATGGTAAGTATAATCGTATTATAGCGCAACCGGCTGCCGCCGTGCAAGAGGTTCCTTTGCCGGGTCTTTTCCACCCCGGCGGCTTGACAGTGCGGCAGGGAAATTGATACAATAAACAGTATCACACAAAACGGGGGAACAGCATGAATATTACGGAACTTCGTTATCTGGTGGCCATCATGAAGTGGGGCTCGGTGAGCGCGGCGGCAAAGCAGATGTACGCCGCCCAGCCCAACGTGAGCAAGGCGCTGAAGAACCTGGAAGAGGAATACGGCATCCGCATGTTTGAGCGCTCGTCCACCGGCATGATCCCCACCGAACAGGGACGGCACTTCATTGAGCAGGCCCAGAGGGTGCTGCAGGAGGTGGACCGGCTGGACGCTGACGCCCGCCGCCGGCAGGGCGAGTGCGCAGAACTGCGGGTGGCCCTGCCCCATGCCACCTATGCGTCCTATGCGGCGGTGGATTTTCTGCAGCAGGCGGCGGGCAGCGAGCAGCTGCGGGTGCACATCCGGGAGGCCGGTTCCATGGAGGGGCTGGACTTTGTGCTGCGCCGGGGCTACCATCTGGCCCTGCTGCGCTACGCCGAGGAGGACGAGGACTACTACAGCCGCTACTGTGCCCGGCGCGGGCTGCACCGGGAGCAGATCATGGAGTTTGAGTACCGGCTGCTGGTGAACCGCGACAGCCCTCTGGCCCGGCACGAGGTGCATGACCTGGCCGAGCTGAACCGCTACACCGAGGTGCTGCACGATGACTTCCAGCTGCCGGGTGAGGAAGGCAGCAGCCTGCGCTGGCAGGTGAACGAGAACCGCCGGGTGCATGTGTACGAGCGGTGCAGCCAGTTCTCCATTCTGCAGAGCCTGCCCACGGCCTACATGTGGGCGTCGCCCATGCCGCAGCGGGCACTGGAACAGTACCATCTGGTGCTGAAAAAATGCCCGGCCCAGAACCAGCGTATGCGGGATGTGCTGGTGTACCCGGACAAGGGCGGGCTGCGCCCGGAGGAGGAAAAGTTCATCGAGCTGCTGCGCCGTCAGGCGGCCCTGACCGTAAAGTAAGGGGCAGACCGGTTAAGAACTGGTAAAAACCAGGATCGCAAAAACCGCCGGGATCGGCAAAGAAATTTGACCCCACAGCCGGAACGATGTGTCGTTCCGGCTGTTTTTGTGTGCAGAAAAGCGCAAAAAAGAAACGGAGCTGCAACTAAAAAACTTTGCTGGTATATCAATTTGGATATGCCGGTATGCCGGAACCAGAGTATCGCTTTTATGAAAAATATGTTAACATGAGCACAGAAAGTTGGCTGTCCTGCATGGAAAAGATGGGATGATTTTCCAGACGGAACAGCAAAACCGAAAAGGAGGTTTCTGGTATGATCAGTTTCTTACTCTGTCTTGCGATCCTGATCGTGGGCTACTTTGTCTACGGTAAGATCGTGGACAACACCTTTGGCCCGGACGACCGCGAAACACCTGCTGTGCGCATCAACGACGGTGTTGACTATGTCGTGATGCCCCAGTGGAAGCTGTTCCTGGTCCAGCTGCTGAACATTGCAGGTCTGGGCCCCATCTTCGGTGCCATGCAGGGCGCTTTGTGGGGGCCGGTGGTCTTTTTGTGGATCACCTTCGGCACCATCTTTGCAGGCGGTGTGCATGACTACTTCTCCGGCATGATGAGCGAGCGCAACGACGGCGCTTCCATTGCCGAGATCACCGGCAAGTACTTAGGCCCCGTGATGCAGAACGTCATGCGTGTGTTCTCGGTGGTGCTGCTGATCATGGTGGGCACCGTGTTCGCCGTGGGCCCTGCCGGCCTGATCGTGGAGCTGTGCAGCCAGAGCGGCGCTTCCGGCGTGCTCACTTCGCTGCTGTTCTGGCTGATCATCATTCTGGTGTACTACTTCATTGCCACCTTCATCTCCATTGATGCGGTCATCGGCAAGATCTACCCCATCTTCGGCATCTGCCTGATCATCATGGCTGTGGGCGTCATCGTTGGCATCTTCACCAACCCCGCCTACACCATCCCGGAGATCTGGGATCATTTCGGCAGCATGCATCCGTCGGGCACCCCGATCTGGAGCTTCATGTTCATCACCGTTGCCTGCGGTGCCATTTCCGGCTTCCACTCCACCCAGTCGCCCCTGATGGCGCGCTGCATGAAGAGCGAGAAGCAGGGCCACTTCGTGTTCTACGGTGCCATGGTGTGTGAGGGCGTCATCGCTCTGATCTGGGCCGCAGCCGGCTGCAGCCTGTACGAGGTGACCGGCGGCCTGAACACCGGTCTGGCCGAAGCACTGGCCATGGGCCAGTCCAAGGCCATCTACGACGTGTGCTCCAAGACCATGGGCGGCGTGGGCATCGCACTGGCCATGATCGGCGTGGTGGTGTGCCCCATCACCTCCGGCGATACCGCGTTCCGTTCTGCCCGTCTGACCCTGGCCGACTGGTTCAAGATCGACCAGGACAGCTACGCAAACCGCCTGAAGCTGTGCATCCCCGTGCTGGGTGTGGGCGCGTTCCTGGGCATCGGCAACGCGCTGGGCTTCATCAACTACACGGTCATCTGGCGCTACTTCAGCTGGACCAACCAGACGCTGGCCATGATCGTGCTGTGGGCCGCCTCCATGTACCTCTTTAAAGAAAAGAAGAACTTCTGGATCACCGCTGTTCCCGCTACCTTCATGAGCGCCGTGTCCAGCACCTACTTCGTGCTGGCACCTGAGTGCCTGGGCGGCCTGCTGAACAGCAAGACCGCTGAGGGTGCCACCATTTACAATACCGCTGTGGCGTACCCCGTAGGCGTCCTCTTTGCCGTGGCCATGCTGGCCATCTTTATCCACGCGACCAAGAAGAGCGCGGCAAAAGCCTGATCTCCCCGGAAGGCAGCCGACACCTTTCCGGTTTCTCCGAAGCCCCTCCACCGGTCCCATCCCGGCGGAGGGGCTTTCTTGTGCAACAAAATTGCACGAATAGGAGATTTTTGGACAAAATTGAACACCTTGCACAAAAACGGGCCGAAAACTTTGGCAGAGGGGGATTTTGCACGATTCCGGAAAAGGCTTTTTGCCATCGGATGAGAAATTTTGCCGGTGATTCGTTTAAAAACAGTTGGCAATATTCCGACGAAGTATGGATGTATATACTTTTTGATATGGGAACCATACCAGAAAAATATTAACACATTTATGAAATAAGTGTTAACATGAAGCCAGAGATTGGTCAGAGCCCCGGTGAGGTCGCAAATACGAACACCGGCGGCTTGAAATCAAAAAGGAGGTTTCTGGTATGATTAGTTTCTTACTCTGTCTGGCGCTCTTGATCATCGGCTACTTTGTCTATGGCAAGATCGTTGACAACACGTTCGGCCCGGACGACCGTGAAACGCCTGCTGTGCGCATCAACGATGGTGTTGACTACGTTGTGATGCCCCAGTGGAAGCTGTTCCTGGTCCAGCTGCTGAACATTGCAGGTCTGGGTCCCATCTTCGGTGCACTGCAGGGTGCTCTGTGGGGCCCCGTGGTGTTCCTGTGGATCACCTTCGGCACCATCTTTGCAGGTGGCGTGCATGACTACTTCTCCGGTATGATGAGCGAGCGCAACGACGGTGCTTCTATCGCTGAGGTCACCGGCCGTTACCTGGGCCCTGTGATGCAGAACATCATGCGTGTGTTCTCGGTCGTGCTGCTGATCATGGTTGGTACCGTGTTCGCAGTCGGTCCCGCAGGCCTGATCGTCACCCTGTGCAAGAACGGCGGTATGTCCGGTATGCTGACCACCACCCTGTTCTGGCTGATCATCATTCTGGTGTACTACTTCATCGCAACCTTTATCTCCATTGATGCC
>ENA-ORLY01001590-ORLY01001590.1-human-gut-metagenome-genome-assembly--contig:-NODE-1590-length-26121-cov-3.050146_pt1 | contig 26121 bp, 27 predicted proteins | sample MGYA00243071_ERZ508832 | MGnify/ENA primary metagenome ERZ508832 (study PRJEB26277, sample SAMN04329777) | human gut metagenome | biome: human-associated habitat | host: Homo sapiens | place: USA... | reverse complement strand
TCATGTTTCAGCTCATTGCTCGTCATTTACTTCACACCCTGAACATTATAGTGGTGGAAAGTTTCACAACTCCCCACCACTATTGTCCCATGTCTGTCCAGCCGCTGCCTGCTTTGACGGTTACCTGAAAATATCTAATTTTGTCTTTATGGTTCAGATCATATTGAGAGAGTCTACGTGAACATAGCATAGATCACTTCATGTTCGCCATGTAATTCCGGCATGTCCTGTAGCCGGACAATGTCACCATACTCGCAAGATGAATCATCCGTCAGAACCCAAATAGTATGTTTTGAATATACCCCATTGTAAATGTCTGTTGTACACTGTTTTAAGTACAAATAGGACTTGCTCATAACTTCCAGAGGATACCATGTTGACCACTTTTGAAGTTTGAAAGTCGCACCATCATAAGAAATATCCAAAACCGTTCCCTTTAGTGTGCTCCCTTCTTTCTCTCCGGAATATACAAATAACACACGAACTTTTGCGTCTGATGCATGTTTGACTTTCTTAATAAAATCTTCCCATAGCTCAGCTTTTTTAATCTCACAGAGATCCGTAATAATCACACATTTTTCACGCTGCAGCTGTTCAAGGGAAAAGTTACCACTATGAAGTCGCTCCATCGGGGTTAGTCGTTCTGCATACTTCCACAGGCAAAAGGCACTAAGCAGTACTAAAAAACAAATTCCGAATGTTCTTCTCATTGTTAGGCTAAACTCCAATAGGAGTACGTGGTTCGATTTCCAGCATAAGGACAGTCGTATATAGTATGCTCATATAAACCATACTCTCCCCATTTTGATGTTACCATTATTGTACTTCCCACGCTCTTGACAATGCCAGAATGATCTCCCAGTGTTTTACCATCTGTACCGACTTCGCTTCCAGTATTTCGATAGAATACTCTTCTACCCGCAGCAGCACTGCCAGCGTTTAAATAACTGCCATCAGTCATGTACGGAAAAGGATTAATAAGCCAAACATTGTTTTCAGGCGATTGGTCATGCCATGCATAAGAATGGCAATTATAGCGTTTGGTCGCACTCTTTCGCCGTATTGCATTAGGATAAAGCCTCGCCATTTCCAAATCAAGGTAATATATCTCATCATCAGAAAAGCCACTAGATGTCGTAATATAGTAGTCATCATACCAGCCCTCTTTAAGGACCGTTCCATTTGGAGTCTGGACAATCGAAGCAGTACCATCTGTTGCATTTGTCTGGTTGGTAGGCAAAACTGCTATGCTTTCACAAAGATATAATTTATCGGCCTCATCAAGTTGGTTGAAAAACGGTTCTATAAGAAGCAGGGTTTGATTTTTTCTTTTTTCAGTATGTTTCTGCATCTGCATATATGTCATATGCATTAACTCGGCGGAGCTGGCCAAAACATCTGCATTTTGATTACTAACATCTGCATTTTGATTACTATAGGTGTTTTTATATCTTGCGGCAAGCGCATCCGCCGCATCATCGCGCCTTTGCAATTCCTGTAATGCGTCACAATACTGCAAAACAGCATCAAATCCCTCTTCAATGCTATCATAAGCATACATGTTAGAAAAAAGCGGGTAATATAAAACTGCTTCGATAAGTGATTCCGTAGACATTTGGTGCAATGTTTCCTTTGGAATTTCGCAAGCAGCTATTTTACTCTGTAACGTCTCCAGCTTCTTCCATTCCTCCGTACCAGGTTGAATTGGGTATACATCCTTAATATTGAGTAGGAGACTATACTCAGACAAATCATATCGGTACTCTGCCTGAACTGGAATGTAGAGCGGCACACAAAGAGCGATTGCTAAAATTAAGGTAATTAATCGTTTCATATTTTCTCTTCTCCATTCAGATTAACTCAATTAGTTTTTACAAATAATATTTCTGGTGCAGGAATTTGCTTATCTTATCGTTACTACGCAAATATAGGCCGTATATATCTCACTTATCTCTTCTCGTCATCCTACTTAAGTATTTTCCTTTTAAGTCAACATCTGGGATTTCACCGCCCTCTCGCTCGTCTAACTCTAGAGTTTCACGTTGGGCTGTTTTAAGGATTATTTCATCAAGATTAACCATATATCATTTTACTCGTTCACGTACACCTACTGTGAATTGCTACTTCAACTTTTCACTTGAAACAGTCAAGTGAGAGGTATTCATCATTTCTGTTATTTCAATTGAGTAACTCCCCTTTCTCATGTGGAAGAATATCTCTCTTCCAACTATGTTTCCTGTTTTTAAAGTATAACAGTTTCTATCAAATGTAAACCGCTTACGGTTTACATCTATGCAATTTCAGATTGCTTTTTGAAAATCTTCAAAGGCAAGAAATAATTAAGCTTTAAATAACAGGCAGAACAAACATAAGCGTGGGGCTCTGTGTGATCGCCCCACGCTTTATACTTATATCTTTATGTTTATTTCCCCTTCTCATGTAAAATCGGGTTCAATTTTCTCCTCCTATAGCCCTACTGCAACCATGCAATGGTTCTATAACACGATTTAATCCCATATAGAAACCGCAAATTGACAAAATGCAAACTTGATGTGGTTTACATTTCCTCAGTTTTTTCTTAATTTATAGCTGTAAAACCTCTTGTTGTTACAATCGCAAGCTCAAATCATTGCAACACCTGTTCTCTTTTCATAAATGACGACTTTCAAAATAATGTTCTACGATAAATAGGCAAAAAAGGGGGGAATGTCATACACCAATTGTTTTTTGGTCCTTAACTATTCTGTTTTGCTATGCTACCCGTCATAACAGCAAAGGAATGTATTTAAACGGCAGGTAGCATAGCAAAGCACAATTTACTTCAGTTCTTCAGCCTCTTTACAAATCAATTCTCAATAGTACAACAAATCTACTCGTAACCCCACCTTAGTCTTGCAATAAGCATTACGATTTAGCTTTGTTATGCCACTCGCCGTAGCTTTGAGGAGGTAGACCGATGAACAGAAAAATTTTCCGCTCTATTGGGTTACTTGTACTAACGCTGCTCCTGTTAACAACAGCTGCTTTTGCAACGTCCAGTCTCAGCGCACATTGCATTCTGCCACCCATTGAAGGAACAGCAACTTCCGAAGACAGTGGAATTAAAGAAGTCGATGGTTCCAACGCATATCTGTACGATGTTACAGTAGGTGGTGGATACGAGGTCGATTGCCGCCAATACTGCACTTCAAACAATGTTACTGGTCCTTGGACAAAGGGTATCAGCTCAGTAAAAGATGCTGCACATCTCGGAGGTGCTACTCGCATCTTTGCTGGCAACGAAGTGCGTTTGCAGTTTTCCACTCACTTCCTGACCCCTGTACGCGTCGAGGTCAACGGGACTTGGGATAGCAATTAATCTATCCTAATTTAAACATATAAATTTTAGATTCAAGGCGAGTGGCATAACAAAGCTAAATTGAATATATCAAGAGGTAGGTCAAATGTTTATTACGTCATTAAAGCTCAACCGATCAATGTTTATTTTATCTGCTGCAATCGGATTTGTTCTATCAGTTTTGCCCGAAGTTCTTATTGCTTCAAACACGTCTATAAACCGTCCAATTGAAATCTGGCTTTATTCGCAAGATTTTTTTACTGTCGTATATCCTTTTTTGTGCACAATTCCTTTTTGCTGGGAACTTCTCGCTGAACGTAAGGGCGGATTCCTAAGGCAAGTCGTTTCTCGCATCTCCCTTAATAAATATCTCACATACCGCTATCTAGGGGGTCTTATGCTAGTTAATTTGCTCTTTTTCTTACTCTCTCTCGGCAGTGCACTTATAGCAGAAAATGTGATTCCCCTTACACATCCAAGTCCTTATAGTTCAAACCTTCAAATTGAGCTTTTTGGGGACTTACTTGTCAATGCTCCAATAACTTATGCACTTTTTCTCTCCCTCTGGCGAATTCTTCACATTTCGCTCTATTTTAGTTTAGGCTTTGTCCTTTCCTTATTTTGCAAGAATTCATTTATCGCACTTACAGGGCCTTTCATCTATTCCATCATAGAAAACTACATTATGTCCATTCTCGGCATTCCTCAGTATAGCATGACCACATCGTTTTATATCTCAAGGCTCGCTCCTGGCTATGCGGAAATTTCAGATCTATTCGCTGGCCCTGCCATTCTTGCCTTATTCGTTGTAACTTTCTTTCTTATCAATATCATGAAAGCTCACCGAGGACCTACAAGATGTTTAAATATTGTTTGATAGACACTCGTCAATGCCTTTCTAATCAGTGGATCATCCTCACTGGATTGACATACATCATCAGTAGTATTCCTGATGTCATTTTTTTTAGCAGTTATAGGGGCAGCATTGCCGATTTTATAATTTTGAGTTTTTCCAACCAGTATTACTTTTTACTCATAATCCTTCCATTGCTTTTTCTTTTTCTGCTAAAGATAGATTGGCTGCCATCTTCAACAATACTCTTGCGAAATGCCTCAATTACAACTTATGTTATAGCAAGATTTTCTGCTCTGGTTATTTCTCTTAGCGCAATAATTACATTCCATCTTTCCCTCGCAGCTATAATGGCAGTCGGATCATCAATGGTTAAATCTACCTCTTCTTACACCTCTAGTTATTATAATTCGACCATTTCTCTTTTCAAAGAGCACTTCGTTTCCTCGTCCGTCTCTATTTGTTGGATTATCGTAAATTATTTATTCGGTCTCCTTTTAATTGCCTCTATCATTTGGTTAATCATAGTAAGTACCCCCAGAAAATTTCGTGTTCCGCTCATTGTTCTTCTATACTTTTTCATTTTCTTCGGTGTTCAAAGATCATCTTCGTGGTATCACCCAGCCCTGTTCATCTTTAATATGATTATTCTCTCAAATGCTCTACCTTATAACCTATTTCCATGGTCTATGCTGATATTTTTACTCACCACAGGTTTGATTCTATTCCTTTTATGTAAGAGGTGGTGGACTATCTACAGATGGTAAATCAACGTACAATTATAAAGTGGTCTTTTATTTCTCTTCTCAGGAAAGAAAACATTATCAGTGGTCTTGTTTTTCTAATAATATGTATTCTGTGTGTGATATCCATGCCGGTGGTCTCGCTCTCTGAACGTATCGTTCTTTTATTTGACGGTTATAGATATGCCCGGTTTAATCTGTTTGATTTCTCCAGAGTCGTTATCTTGCGTCTATTGCCAATTTATCTCATTGGATTCTCTTTTTCTTCAAGCCTTTCTGTAAATTGTGACTATTTCAAGCTAAGGCTTTATCGCTATTCAATATGGCATAATGCTATAAACTGTGCATTCGCTTCACTGATAGCGATCTTCATTGCACTCCAGCTATTGCTTGCATCTACCTTGCCCTTCTCATCTGGGCAGTCCTCACAAGAAGCGCTCTTTAACGTCTCACCGTTAGTTCTTATTTTAGTTATAATAACTGTCTTCATGGAGCTCTTTGCAGCAACACTCTGTTTCTTCAACTGCTATCTTTGTACAAGTAATAGTGTCCTTTCATTTATGCTAATTTTCTTCATCTATCTATTGTTTTCTCTATTCCCCTTTCCTTCTCCACTATTTGGTACATCTCTTTCTGGTAAAATTAAAGCTTCCACTTTATGCACATTTTTCTCTTTCATAACCACAATCACTATATTCGCAGTTCTTATCGTCATTCTTCATTTAGCGGCTATTAAAAATGTCAAAAAATTATTATCGAGGTGATTCTCTAAATGCAGCAAATCTTAGTTGATCACATTTCAAAAAGCTTTGGAGATACTGTTATATTTCGCAATACCAGCCTAACAATTCAAAAAGGGCACGTTGTCGGTATTATCGGAGCAAACGGTTCTGGAAAATCAGTCTTATTCAAAATGATTTCCGGGTTATACCGCCCCGACAGTGGGGAAATATACGTCCGCGGAGAAAGGATTGGAGATCGTTTTGACTTTCCTCCTAATGTTGGTGTTTTTATTGATGCCCCCGGGTTCATACAGATATTTTCAGGGTTTAAAAATCTGAGAATGCTTGCAGACATAAAAGGGACTACTTCTGATGAAGCCATCCGAGATGCAATGAACTTGGTCGGCCTTGAAAGCAGTTGCAAAACTTTGGTCAAAAATTACTCTCTCGGAATGAAGCAAAAACTTGGGATTGCACAAGCCATAATGGAATCTCAAGATATTCTTCTTTTAGATGAACCTTTCAATGCGTTAGATGAGTCTTCGCATCGGCGAATGTGTAATGTGATCAAAGAATTAAAAGATAAGTCAACTACAATTCTTCTTACAAGTCATAACATGGCCGACATTCTTGAGTTGTGTGACGAAATATACCAAATCAAAAATTACACTATCGAACAATGGAATCCGCCGTCTTCTTTAAGCTAATCGCTGACGAACATTCTTCCTGATCCCAATAACTCAAATTAGGCAGGTGCTCCCTGTCATTCTTCTCCCCATTGCGCATACCGGCCGGTACACGGCAGTCTAGTCACATAAGTGCAAGGGCTCGTAGTAGTTAAGGACGATACTTAAAGTATCCCGCTACTGCGGGCCTTTTTTCTCAATGAAATGTGTCAAAACAGGATCGCCAATTATACGCCAGTAGCTCAATCTACTAGATAATATAAAATGAGGTGCAGTTTCACCTTCTCTCTGTTCTTGTTGCTTTTATGCGTATTACATCCGTATAAGAGTAATATAGGAGGTACACAGCTATGTTAATCGCAATTGATCATGGAAACAAGCAGATCAAAACCGTCCACGCCATGCCATTTACATCTGGGCTCATTCAGAGCGACGCACTGGGTTTCGGTACAGATTATCTTGCATATCAGGGAAAATACTACGCTCTGACTGATCAGCGTATTCCCTATCGGCGGGACAAGACAGAGGATGAACGCTTCTTCATTCTTACCCTGTTTGCCATTGCCTATGAGATTGAGGCAACGGAACAGTACAGCGACAATCTCATGCGCGTTCAGTTGGCAGTTGGACTGCCGCCGGCACATTTTGGTGTGCAAGCAAAGCGGTTTACTGTCTACTTTGAGGGTCGCGGGGCGATCTCTTTTCAATTCCACGGAAAGGCATATGCCATTTTTATTGAGAGTGCCACTTGCTTCCCACAGTCTTTTTCAGCTGCTGCCGCTACTATAAAAGGCCTTGCATCGATTCCCAAAGTATTGGTGGTGGATATCGGCGGCTTCACCGCAGACTACGTGTGTCTCCGGAATGGTGTACCGGATATGGCTGCCTGCGACTCAATGGAAAGCGGCGTGATCCTACTCTATAACCGCATCCGCACAAGAGCAAATGCTGAACTAGACATACTGTTAGAGGAAAACGAGATTGACCATATTCTGCGCGGTGAGGATAAGGACGCGACTCCGAAAATTGTCGCATTGATTGAGCAGGAATCACAGGAATTTATTAACGATTTACTCAGTGGTCTGCGCGAGCGAATGATAGAACTCAAGTCTGGCAAGGTGGTTTTCCTTGGTGGCGGTGCAAAGCTGCTGCGCCGCCAGATTGAAGTCTCTGGTAAAATTAGACAAGCCACCTTCGTGGAGGACATCAACGCCAATGCCAAAGGTTACGAATATCTTTACCGGCTTCAGCACGGTGTGCGGTGATACCATGGCCGAAAAAAAAGATCCCGGCAAGTTTACGGTCCGCTTCAACATTTGTGATCCCCAGCACAAAGCGGTGGTCGATCTGCTCAATCAGCAAGGCCGCAGCAAGGCACAATTTCTTACTAATGCAGTCCTTCACTACATCAACTGCACAGAAGCTCCAGAACTCCATATACCAACTGTTCCAGACAAGAAATTTCTAGAAGAGCAAATTCTCGCTATTCTGGCGGAGCATTCATGGCACGTAGAGAAAAATACGGTCGAACTACAGATTCAAGCCAACCATGAGCCTGAATGCAAGGATGCTTCGTTAATCAATACGGCGGATCTGGAGCAATGGTTTGGCGGGCAGGATGGCATGTCAACTATCCTGAACTCGCTGCAAATGTTTGAGCAAAATTAATGCTACAACGGATGTGGTTGGTCTCAGCACTTTCTCAGGCAAACTTGAAATAACATCTCAACAAATGCTATCGCCCTGCCAGCATGAATCCTGACAGGGCGATTTGTGTCTTGTTAACTCTTATCTTTATTGCTATTCGTCGCAAAATCAAGTATCCTATTTCGCTTATAAGAAAGGGCACCTCTCTGTCCCTTCTTCATATTCTTACACTCTTCTGACGAAACAGCAAAGCACAGTTCATTATCGGCATCAGTTTTAAACGCCACATATGCTTTCTCTTCTTCGAAATGCGAAAAAGCAGTAATCGAACCGGTAAAAATCGGGTAGTGATAGAAATCTTTTTCCTTTTCAATACCAATGATGGATGCTTCTACATCCTGTCGCTCAGCTAAACAGTTAAGAATAAAATCAACAAGCAAATATAAAAGCGTCGCACCAGCTATTGTCACTACAATGACAGCAAGAATTTAAGTTATCAAAAAAATCGTATCTAAAAACATAGTAAAATATGTATCCCTTCCTAAAGTATCAGTCGTTGTATCACTTTATAGTGAAAATATGATACAAGAATTATTTCCCCGCGTCAAGGTTGCCTTTTTTCTGTAGCAACCTTACCATCTCCATATAGTTGAAGCGGGAGACTGTATGCCAGTCTCCCGCTATATCCTTATGCACTTTCTCCAGCCATGCGGAAGAACTCGTCGGGTGACAGGATCTTGACCCCAAGCGCCTGTGCCTTTTCCAGCTTACTCCCGGCGTTCTCGCCGCAGATCAGATAATCTGTCTTGCTGCTTACCGAGCTGCCGGCATGAGCGCCCAGAGATTCAATTTTTTCGTTGATCCCATCCCGGGTGTACGGCTCCACTTTGCCGGTCACCACAAGGGTCTTGCCGACAAAGGGATTGCTCATATCGGTGCTGACCGCAGGCGGCTGATAAGTCTTAATGCACACCAGCAGCCGAAGCTCCGTCCAGACCGTCCAGTTTTCCTCGCTGCGGAACCACTGACAGATATTCCTGTGCAGTGTCTCTCCGAAGTCCGGGAGCTGTGTAAAATCAAAGCCCATGCATACAGCCGTTTCAAATTCCGAAAGATTTCCGCGGAACCTTTGGCAGATGGCCTTACTGGCTGTACTGCCTACCATGGGAATATCCATTGCAGTCAGATACTGCTCAAAGGTGGTAATACGGCTGTGCTGGATGGCGTCCCAAAGATTTTGCCAGGATCTCACCCCAAAGCCCTCCATCTGAACGATCTCCGCCCTGTGCTTATCCAAAGCGAAGATGTCCATATAGGAGTGAAGCCAACCCTTTCCGATGAACTTTTCCAGGATCGACTCAGATAGTCGCATAATATTCAGCGCCTTCGGGCTTGCGAAGTGGACGAATTTGCGCAGCTTTCGCGTTTCACAATGCTCGTTGTCGCAGAACAGCGCCGCCGTGACCTTTTCCACCCCGTTTACGGTGTTTTTGGTCATGTGAATGCGAGTGGGCTGTCCGCAGCACGGGCATCTGGCCGGAACAACTTTGTCTCTGGAGTAGCAGTTTCGATCCAGATTCTCCTCCACATGGGGAATGATCTGATTGCGCTTACTCACCTTGATGCGGCAGCCCGGCGCCAGCTCCAAATTCTCAATAAAAGAGAGGTTGTGGAGGCTCGCTCTGGATACCGCGCAGCCGTCGATCACCACCGTGTCAAAGATGGCTACCGGAGCAATTTCCCCTGTGCGGCTGGGCGTCCATTCAATCGAGCGCAGGACTGTTTCATAGGTGTCGTCCTCAAACTTGAATGCCAACCCGTCCTTATAGTGATGCCCGGTCCGTCCGCAGGACTTTGCGTAGGCTGCATCGTTGTAGGTGACCACGATGCCATCGATAGGTATGTCGTTTTCCTGCGCATATTTCCGCAGGTGCCGGATACCGGCGTCCATATCGAACTGCGTCAACGCCTGCTTGCTCGCCAGATATTTGCAGATGGGAAAGCCGAGCTGTTCGATGGCCCGAAGCCGCTGCGACTTCCAAGCGTATTCTGTAAAGCCCTCCAGCACATTGAAAGCCATAAAGGTCACATGACGATCCTTGCAGGCACCGCAGTCCAGCAGTCGGACAGAGCCGGCAGCCAGATTGCGCCCGTTTTTATAAGGTTCGCCATTTCCGTCCCGCAGCGTGTCCTTTAACGCCTCAAAATCGCTGGGACGGATAAATGCCTCGCCGGTAACAACCAGCCGTTCCTTGTACGGGATCTTATCCGGGATGCCGGAGATCCCCAGTACATTGTGGGTAATGTTCTCACCCGTATCTCCATCGCCGCGGGTAGCGGCCTCCATCAAAAGGCCATTTTCATAGGTCAGCTTTACCGTCAGGCCGTCCAGCTTGAGCATCAGCATGACCATCTGCTCTCCCGCAAAGCGCAGAAGCTCCGCACTGCTCTTCGTTTTATCCAACGACAGCAGCGGAATCGGATGCGCTGTCTTCACCAAGGCGCTGACGGCGGGATAGCAGCCTACCGTCTGCGTGGGCGAGTTCGTCATGCTGAAGCCGGTTTCCTTTTCCAACATACTCAGTTCATCAAAAAGCGCGTCATATTCGGCGTCTGTCAGAGACGGCGCGTTCAGATTGTAGTATTCATACCGGCAGCGATTCAGCCGGTCTGTCAATTCCCGTATCTGCTGCTGTTTACTCTGTTCCATTCCTTACACCAGCCTTTCCTTAGAGAATGCTCCGAAATTCAGTTCATAGATCATCTTTTCGATCCGCGTATCATCGTTCCATGCGGCCTCCATCGCCGCACGGTTTTTCGCCTGTACCAAGACCAGACCGCGCCGGAGCTGCATCAGCAGCTCCGGGCGTTGGGCGCAAATAACCGCGAGGTTTCCCAACTGTTTCATTTTCACATGACTCCTTTCATACAGCAATATAGGTTTCCCAGTACGATTCCCGCTGTGCAGCAATCGTGAGTGGAACAATGGTGCTGCCGATATTGGCTGGCGCCTGCGTCAGTCCATAGACGGTCTGCGTACTCCGGACACGAACCATCTCCCGCTTGAGCTGAGAGAGAATGTACTCTTTCAGATACCCCTTGCAGGGATCATAGCTGTTGACTGCCCGGATCAGGCGTACCGCCAAAGACTGGTACACATCATCGGGGTCTATGGGCGCCGCCTGCAACCATGCGGCGTACTGCGCCATGACCATGTCAATGCACCAAAGATGCTGCTCCACCACAGCGTTGCGCTGCGTGATCGTAAATCCGTTTTTCATTTTCTGTATAGTTTCCTTTCTTTCGTTCAAATGTATTGTGCTGCGGCTTAGGCCGCAGTTTCCATGAGATCCGACACCAGAACATCCACCAGCCGCTGACCGGCAAGGTCGCCGGTATGGATACGGATGTCATCCTGTCGCAGCTGCTCGAATTCCTGCAGGCGAAGGACCTTGCTCTTTTCCGCTTTTTCCCGGTCGCTCTCTGTCAGACGTTCGGAGACAACTTTCTGCCATTCTTTCAGGAACCGCTCCGCGTCCTTGAGGTCATCGTTCTGTCGGTCAAAGTAGGTTCGTTTCTGCCGTATCGTGCCGTTTGGCTCCACCTCAAGGGTGTAGTACGGCTTGTCGATCTCTGCGGTCTTGCGCAGGAACAGGATATATGCCTCCTGCTGTTCGATGCGCTCCCAATAGCGGTCTGACTTGCCGACACAGTGGGAAAGCGCATCGCCCTCGCGCATAATATCGCGTACACCTGACGGGACAACGATGGAATACACCTCGCCGGTGTATTCGTATTTTGGTTTGATCAAGCGGCAGATACCTGCAATTTTCCGATACTTTCTTGCTGTTGCGGCAGCTTCCATGTCCCGTTCTCTTTTCCGCAGCTGCTCCACCAGTTCATCGTGACGCTGGCGCAGCAGCTTGACACGGTACACGATCTCATCATGGGTGTTGATTCCCAGCTTGTCCGCCATGGAAAGGTAATCCCGCCATGTGAAAATAATCTGCCGCAGGGAATCCCGTGTGCCGCTTTTCTGACGCTGAAGATAGTTGCAGACCTTCTGCTCTGACATTCGATCCAGAATGAAGTCGATATCGGAAACATGGATATTCTCCTGCTCCAGCCAGCGCAGCGCATGATCCGGGATGATTCTACCGCTGCACTTCTCCCGCTGCAGCCAGTCGAGCATAATGGCACCGCCGTTGAGTGTCCGGAGCCGCGAAAGCCGGTTCGTATCAAGTGCCAATGCCTTGACGAGACTGGTTTCAGACTCCTGCCGGATACAGCTTTTTACGGCTCCGAAATTTTCCAAGCACTCCGTGGTCAGCCGCGGAAGATTGGCTTTGCAGATCTGCTCAATGCGGGGAAACCTCCCCCACGCAAACAGGTACCAGTTAGGGCTTACACAGCCCCGGCAAAGTCTTACATACTCCCTCAATCCGGTCCTTACAAGAAATGGGGCAATGCTGGAAAGCGTTTTTCCATAGATGCTCCCCGGCTGATAACAATACTCGTTGTAGGAATAGCCCATGCCCGTGTAGACGTACTCATCGATGCCCTCCACCCATCGGGTACGGCGCTGTTTGTACCAGCCCCAGTAATACGAATGTGAGGACAGATCCGCACGGTAGAAAATACGCTGCTTCTCAAAGCTGGAGGTTTTCGATGTGATGGTGTTCTCTTCTTTCCGGTACTGCCTGTTCACCTGAAATTGGCGAACCACAAACCCATCTCCGCACTTCTGGGCCAGATATGCACATTCGGTCGGTGAGCGCAGGTACTCCGTTATTTTCCCTTTCGCCTTGAACGTGATCTTATGACGGCATCTCGGGCACTTTCCCACCGCGTTATGATAGGGCCGCTGTTTCAGTGCGACTTCCTTTTCACAATAGGTGCAGTAGCCGTACCTTGCCCCGCCCTTGCGGTAATCATAGAAGATGTAGTTTTCCTGAATACCCACCTTATTGACCCATCGCTCCCAGTCTTTTGGCAGCGGCGGCGTCTGGGCCAATTCCGCATCCCACGGATCGGTTTCCTTTCTATGCCGACGTTCCAGTTCAGCATCACGAACGGCGCGCTGAAATTTCAGAATAGCCCGATATACGTTTTTTTCATCCGACACCAGATATTGCCGGATCTGTGCATCATCCACGGCGCTGATCCACACGTTATTGGATCCCTTCGCCTGCCATTCCAAGTAGTCGATCTTTGCCGTCCGCCATTTGTCATGGGCACGGTCATAGGTGAGAAACTGCTGCTTTTCTTTCTCCATGAAAATCTCATAGGCCGGCAGCGTCCCACCAAGGCGCATTGCGTCCGGGTCGTACAGGGTGACTTTCAAAATGCCGCCCTCTACCGCGCTTCGTACAAAACCGCTGTATCGGCATCGATAGGAAGTGTTCCAGCCCGAACCGACCTTGACCGGCACATCCTCGCGGGCCACCGCAAGCATTTCTTCAGTCGCAGGCAGATCCTTCATTTTCAACAGGCTGTCCTTTTTCATTTCTGCACCGCCTCTCTTTTCACAAAATCAATGTCATACCATACTCCGGGCTGGATTTTTTCTCCATCTACTTCGGCAACAGCAATCTGACAGATTACTTCGGATTCACGCCGCTCTCTGGCAAATGCGAGAATATCGCCCAGCTTTCCACACGCAGCGGGTGTCTTGCCTCGAACGATGGCATAGCCGTTGCGGCTAACGCCGTGCTCACGCTGTACCTTGCCGCTTACCTTGCGGCCTGGGTGATCCACCATGTAGGCAAGTGCATGGAGAAAGAATTCTTTCCTCGTCAGCTGCCGCAGGATCGTCAGCTCTGTGCAGGCAATTTTGGAGTCACGATCGTCCTCGTCAATATCCCCGCAGGGCTGCACCAAGCAGTAAATGGAGCGATCCATATCGCTGTAATAGGTGAGGCAATCCAGCGGATCCTCTGCACAGTGAAAACCGGTGCTGGCGCAATTTGCCTCCGGGGTGACATTCTTTCCCATGATGAACCGATAACCACGGCAGGAGAGATCCGGCTCAAAGCCTTTATAAGCATACATCAGGCTGCCTCCCCAAAGGAGGAGAGGTCACCCAACGAGATCTGCCCATCGTCGGCTTCCGCTTTTTTCGGCGGTTCCTTCTTCTCCGGCTCTTTCTTCTTTTCTTCCTTTTTCTTCTTGGAAACAGACTTGGAAGATGTTTTCCCACGATAGGGCTGCGGGACAAACTCTTCTTCATCCCCCTGATCCTCCTTGGCATTGGGGTCACGGAAATAGTCCTCCGCCCACTGGTAGCAGAGATCGTCGGGAATATCGCAGCCGTATGCCTGCTGACCGGGGCCCGGTTGAACGCCGTTCGCTTTCAACTCATCCTGCACATAATCCCATGACTTTCGGCTGATATACTGGAAGCAGTGGATCATGCTCTTGCGCGGGTGCATGGTAAGCCGTGCAAAATCGAGGTCATCAATGCACTTGGTCTGGATAAACTCGGAAACGCTTTCTTTCATGTTGCGCCGTGTCAGCTTTTCCGTATCTGCGGACACGCGCTTTGCGGCAGCCTTGAGCAGTTCAGCCGGGCTCATGGCATCCAACTTTTCCAATGCAGCCTGTTCCGCCCGCTGCTTTTCTGCCTGCCTGTCGTCCCATTCTGCCTTGCGCTTGGCTTCAGCCGCTTCGTGCGCACGGCGGGCCTCGTCCTCACTTTGGGTGTCGGAGACGGCCGACGGTTCGCTGACCGCTGTGGCCGGAGCCAGTTCTGTGTCCGGCGGGAAACTGCCTGTTGCTGGCTCCGCGGGGACCGTCTGCGGCATATCCATATCATCATCTTCCATAAAGGCGTTGGAAACGGCAGCCTCATTATTTTGAAGCTCGTAATCCACATTTGAAAAAGCGCCCATTCGTACATTCCTCCTAAATAAAATTTTGAAAAGGACGCTCCTGTGCCAATGGCACAAGGCGTCCTTTTTACATACTTGGCTCAGACCGTGTAGACCAGTGTGCTGAATGGGTCGAAGCAGTAGCACACAACAGTCGGATACTGAGCAGCCGTTCTTTGAATTTCCTGTTGGATGGCAAGGGCCTCACCCATTCCGCAGGGCGTATCCCAGCCGGTCCAGACCATAGCTGTAAAATAGCGGTACTCCGGATGATACCGGATCTCCGCGCCTAAATTTCCGCAAAGCTGTAATACCGCTTCAAGAGATTCCTTCCTTTGTTTCTCCATCGCAGCATACTCATGCCTTCTTTGCCAGCGCGGGAGAGAATTTCACCTGCGGAAAACCAGCCATATCGCAGTAAAAGTATCTGCGCTCGCTTTCATCATACAACTCCAGCACATCGGATGGGGCAATGCTGCGGCCGTGATAGTCCGGGGGGAACGCCTGATTATAGCGTGCAAAAATGCGTTCCAGAATATCACGTTCATCTTGCCCGACCGGGCAGGTTAGCTCACCGTCGTAAACGAGTGTGTATTCCGCCGCCGGCGGCTGCTGAAAGCCGGCCTTGTGCAGCGCGTCAATGCCGCCAAAGGCGAATGCGCGCGTCTCGCCATGCTCCAGATCCAGCTGATAAACACGAAACCGCTGCGTTTTACGCTGACTGTCCAACAGCTCCCGAAAAGAAACGCCGGGGGCAGTCTGTAAGTACGCATCGTATTCCTGCTCCGTCAGCCCCAGATAGTCCCGCAGGGAAATACTGTCCGCCTCCATTGTGTGCCATTTTTCCGTACAGGTTTCCAGCATTTCCAGCCCGCATAGGCCATTAAGATATTGCTCCTTAAATGTCATTCCTGGATCCTCCTTCATTTTCTGTTCTTTCCGGCGCAGCGCAAGCTGCCAGTCATCAATGCCCTTGTAATTGGGATTCCATGTGAGCCTGCGGCAGCGCATCCCGTGCCTGGCCGCCAGCGCATAGATCTTCGATGCGCCTTTCTCCACCATTTCATTGCTGTATTTATCCATGTCCTCCGCCTCGATGATCTCCTCCGTTCCGTTTCGGTGCAGGAACGCAAACAGTCCATCCAGCTTGGCGGTATTGTTAACGCCCAGTGTGGCAACAAAGGTCCTGTGCATCAGCGCGTGAGCGACATCCGCCTTGAGACAGCCTTCCGTCACATATACAACGCGGGAGCAGGGGGCGCCCACAAAATGAATGGGGCTCCCCGAGGTCGTTCCCATGCGCTTTCCCGTGGAGGACAGCGTCAGGTATTTCACGCCCGTTTTCTCCGGTGGATCATCCTTATCCTTGAGCGGGTGATCCAACCGGATCTGCGCGCCGTGGATCAGACCGTCTACACCGAAGATGGGAATGATGATGCCGGATGTCCGCTGATGGAATTTGACCGTCCAGCAGCCGTTATCATCCACATAGAAGCCGGGAACACCCTGCACCCTGCAGCCCGCCTTGACCAACCGATTGGTCAGGGAGCGGCACAGGAAGGGGGGCGGCGTACTCTTAAAGCCAAAGCGTGTGATCTCATCGTCGGACAGCCCCCGCACAGACTGAAGGTGTGTGCGGTGCGCCGGAATGAGGGTCAGCATGGACAGCAGCATGGAGAGGGTCTGATGCACTTCCTGGACAGAAGCTGCGTCAGACTGTTCAACCTCCGTAGGTGCCGCTTTCTCCGGAACGGTATAGTCCGGCGAAAAACCGTTTACCGCCAAAGCGTCGCAGATCTCCCGATAAGCGTCTGAATTGCTGACGCCATATACCTTTGCGTAAAGGGACAGCATTCCGCCGCCTTCACCGCAGTAGTTACAGCGCCACAGGTCTTTTACCGTGTTCAGATTCATTTTCCCCCGGCGGTCACCGCAGATGGGACAATCCACATACACCTGACCGGGAGCCCTCCGCCTGATATTCAGGCGGAGGAGTCCGGCCACATCCATAATGCCAAAGGGGAGATCATGCTTTTTCCCGTAATTCAAACCAGCATCCCGCCCAAGACGCAAAATTTACGGATGGAAAGCGGTCAGCTTGCCTTTAACTGCTGCGAACCGCCCATCAGAAGCATGGCGGCAGCCTTCATAATATTGCCGCAGTCCTCACAGAGATAGGCGTAATATTTCAGGCTGGAGGGACGCTGCTCAGAAACCTGTGCCATCGTCCAGCCCTTATTGACGCCGGTGGTTACGACCAGCTCCGCAGCTTCCTCTTCTGTCATCAGCGAAAGGATCTCGTCCACCGTCATATCGTCCGAATATTTCGGTGCAGCCGCTGTCGATGCCGCTGCCGGCATATCGACCACAACAGGCTTCACCGTCTGCGCTGTTTCAACCCGCTCCGTGACAGCAGGCTCCGCTGTTTCCGAAGGAACCTCCTGCGCCTTTTGGGGCATAACCGGATCAGGCTCAGAAGCCGCAGTTCCGCCGCTTAACGCCTGCAGCAGACTCATGGCGTCTGAAACGCTTTCCGTCTGCTGGGTGGTGTGAACCTCTTGCTGAGTTACGTTGGGCGTCTTTGCCGCCTCCTGCGGTTGAACCTCTTGCGGTGTAGGCACTGCCTGCACCGGATGATTTTCGCCGATAGGATCTTCTCGCTGCGGTGCTGCGGCTCTATTTACCGCCGGAGCAGTCTCCTGACGATTTACAGCGCCCGTTGCGACTTCCTGTTTCCCATCGGCCTGTGCATCTACCGCCGCAGAGGGGTTGATCTCACAGAGCTGGATGCCGAAGCCTGCATTATCCAGCGCCGTTTTCAGCGCCTCGTCCTGCGCGGCCTGCACATAGCGTCCGGCAGGGGCCTGTGTCTTTTCCACCGCCGCGGTAAAATTGGTAATGGGCTGGTTGTCCTCTCTGGACAGAAATACCTGCGCCTCATAAACGGCGATTTGGTCTGTGACCCGCAGCCGGTTCAGCAGCATTTTTCCATCAGGGCAGGCCAATCGGAACCAGAGCCGCTGATAGCGCGGCTCCAGCTCGATTCCGCCGTTGGCGTTTCTTTTCAGAAAGCGCAGCGGGTCAAAGCCCTGCACCCTACGAAGCTGCTGCACGGCAGGAATCGCTTGGGTCAGCATAATTCTTTCTCTGGACATGGTTTGATACTCCCTTCATAAAATAAATAAGAGATGACTGTGCGTTTTTTTGCACATTCATCTCACATTAACTGGCACGCTGCCATTCTTCGCCCTCTTCGTTACGGAGAGCCTTGCGCGTGACTGCCTTATAGTAGAGGGCGATGCGTTCGCCCAGCATGGTATTGCGTTTTCCTTTTCGGCTCCGATGGATCGCCATATACAGCGCCCTTTTTTCACCCACCAGCAGCACGCGGCGCTTGGCACGCGTGATTGCCGTGTAGAGAAGATTCCGCGTCAGGAGCACATTATGGGCAGCCAGCAGTGGAATAATGACCGTATCATACTCTGAGCCCATGGATTTGTGGATCGTAATGGCATAGGACAGCTCCAAATCATCCAGAAGTACCTGCGGGCAATCCATATAGCGGCCGTCAAACTCGATCACGACATTGGTACCGCTGATCTTGCGGATCGTGCCGATGTCACCGTTGAAAACACCCTCGCCGACCTGCTTGCCGGATCGGTTATACAGCTTGATGTCGTAATTATTCCGCATCTGCATCACGCGGTCATTGAGGCGGAATATCTTTCCGGCGTACACGATCTCCGGCGTCTCCGGCGCTGCGGGGTTGATCTCCTCGCGGATAGCTTCATTCAGGCTGTTGACCGATGCCTCGCCCTCGGAGCGGAACGGCGATAAAATCTCCACCTGCTCAATTCCTTTTGCGGCGATCTGCTCCCGGTAAAGCTCACGGATGATGCCGGCAGTCTCCTCCTGGCTCTCTGCCTTATGAAAGGCAAAGTCCTCACCATAGTAGAGCGTCGTTTTGCCCTCGTTGATAAAACGGGCATTGTGGGCGATCAGGCTGTCCTGCGCCTGACGGAAGATCTCGTCCAGCACCGTGACTGGCACGACGCCGGAGCCGATCAGCTCGTGAAATACATCACCGGCGCCCACACTCTCTAACTGGTCTGCATCACCGACCAAAAGGACTTTGGTGCCGGGGCGCAAGCGGGAAAAGAGCTGATGGATCAGCCACATATCGACCATGGAAGTCTCGTCCACGATCAGGAGCCCTGCTTCCAGCGGTTTCCGTTCCCGGTCTTTCTTCGATTCCGAATCACCGTGAAGTCCCAGAATGCTGTGGAGCGTCTGTGCTTCATCGATCCCCGTTGCCTCCGCCATACGCCGGCTCGCCTTACCTGTGGGCGCTCCGAGTACGATCTTCTGCTGAGGATAGAGCTGACGGTACACTTCGATCACCGTTTTCAGAACCGTGGTCTTGCCGGTGCCGGGGCCGCCTGTGATGATGGACAGGTTATGCCGGAACACCATTTCCACGCCTTCTGACTGGCGTTTGGACAGGTTGAGCCCTAAGCTATGTTTCACTCGCTCCAACGGCTGTGCAATGTCTACCACCGCCGGATTTGCCAGAAACAGCTCTACCGCTTTCTGTGCGGTTTCGCTCTCCTGCAGAAATTGCTTGGGCAGATACACATTGCCGTGATTCGATACCACCTCGTCCTGCCGGATCATGGCAGACAGTTCCTGTTCGACCTGGCTCATGGGGACGCGCATCTGCGGGAGGGGTATCCGCTCATTGAGCAGCTGCATAGCCGCTTTGAGCAGAGCCTCTGCCTCCAGATAGAGATGTCCGTCCTTTGTCCGTGCGTCCTCCAGCGCATAAAAGAGCGCACCGTGGACGCGCTTCGGATCACGCAGATCTCCACCGGATTTTTGTACGATGGCGTCAATCCTCTTGAAGCCGAACCCCGGCACCTGACAGAGATTGAAGGGACTCTGTCTCACGATGTCTGCACAGGAAGGGCCGAAATGCTGATAGATCTTCTGCGCGGTCGTCGGCGTGACCTTGAACGGGGCCAGCAGGGTCATCAGGACACGCATCCGGCTGGTTTCCGCATAGGCGTCCTTGATCTCCGCAAGCCGTTCCTTCGTAATGCCGCGAATCTCAAGAAGCCGGTCTGGCTGATGTTCCAGAATCTCCAGAGCATTGATGCCAAACTTTTCAATGATCGCGTCGGCGGTCTTTTCTCCGATGCCCTTCAGCAGACCGGAGGCAAGATAATTGCGGACGCCCTCCAATGTGGGCGGCACGATCTCCTGCCAATGATCGACCTGAAGCTGAAGCCCGTATTTTCCGTCCTTCCACTCTCCATCCATCTCGATCTTCACCGTATCCGTCTGCGGCAATTCGATGCCGACGGCGGTAAAGCGGATCAGGTGGTCGTGATAGCGATAGGGACTCCGGGCTTCTGCCGGTACGCTGCTGTCCTCCGTTTTCATCCGAAGGACAGAATATTTGCTGGACGCATTGAAAAACAGTACCTTGTCCAGTGCTGCAACAATGCTCACAGCACATCACCTCCGTTTCCTTTCACGCTGCCTGCAAAGCAGCTTTTTTCACATGGAATCTTCGCCATTCAGACACCGTGACATACTGATCGTAAATATCAGGGTGTTCGTCCTTCAAACGCTCTAAGGCGTCCTTCGATATGCCTGCGGAGCGTACCGGATTGTAGGTTATGGTGTAGCTCTCCGCAGAACCGTTATACACGGCGGTGCAGCTTGTGCCCATTTTCTCGATGAGCATACCCTTCAGCCGTTTAATGTCCTTTTCCAGCTTGTTCACTTCAGCCGCCAACGTCTTTTTCTTCTCTTGCAGGGAAAGAAGCATGGACAGCTGCCCAAACTGTGTCTGTCCCAACAGCACAGGCGGCGCGTCCTTGTCCGCCGGTCCTATCTTTCGCCGCAGGCTTTCGAGGATCAGGTCACCGTCCGCTTCCACATAGGGAGGCGGCGTTTTTGTGAGAACATGATTCTCCCAGAAGTCCCGTTCCAAAGCGATCAGTTCTTCTTCATAGGCCATGTCACGGTCGATACGGCGGATGATTGCCTCGTCTTCCGAATTTCCGTAAAGGCAGCAGAAGTAGACCCGGTCAATATTCATGACCGTCATGTAGTGCCGCCCCTGTGATTCGTAGTAGATGGGAACGATCTCCTCGCCGTTGTACCACCAGTTATCCTTGGCGTTATAGTTTGTGGTCTTGATCTCAAGGATGGCTGTTGTACCATCCGGCAGTTCCACCATATAATCCAGATCCGCCAGCATCCAAGGATACAGCGGGTGCCGGAACATGAATGGTCGGCGGTAGATCTTATAGCCCGTCTTATGAGCGAAGATCTTGGCAACCAGTGGCTCCAGCAGGGTTCCAACCTCCAACTGGACCCAGTTTTCGGCATCATCCGCTGTGACGATATTCAGCTTGTCATAGTAGAGATCCCGCCCAGTACGGAATGGTGAAATTCCGAGAACGGCAGCGGCGTCGCTTCCGCCGATGCCCTTGCGCCGGTATTCCAGCCATTGTTCACGCGGCAGACCTTCTGTACCGACGAGAATTTGCGGAGCGTAACACTTTGCATATTTCATGGATGCATTCCTCCTCGGTTTCATATTTGATGCGCGGCTTATTCAAAAGCCGCTTCTCTCTGTACCCGTGGTACGGTCGGGAGGAACGTCTGGGATGCCCTCCGGGTTTCCATTTTCGTCTGAATTTCATTTCTTGTTTCCACCTTTCTTGATGATATATCCTCAAAGCCTTTCGGCGTTTGGGCGCAAAAAAGCGGGAACAACGATCCTGGTAAAATCCAGTATGTTTGCCTGACAGCAAACTCTCGTCATTCCCGCAGTATGGGGCAGTACCCCGTAAAATAAAAAAGCCAGCAGCAGCCGGCTCTCATGGCACAGCAATACTACTGACAAAAACGTACAAACCTGACAACGTGCGCAGGTGGATCACTCCACACACAGATCATTGACCTATGCCCAAAGGGAAATTGCGCAAAACTCATTTACGGGCAAAGTGTAACACAATATATTGTATAAGTCAATGCAAAATACTATATTTAGTTTTTCTGGCGCGCGTGCAAAAAATACGGACATGGCCCCGTATTTATTTTGTGAACGGGAAAAACCATCTATTGAACCTTGAAAACGCCGCCCCCAACTGCGGCTGCATCGATTTGTCCGGGAGTTATACAGGATCGGCTGACAGTATGCGTTTGCGTACCTGCCGGGGAAGTGCCGCACAGCGGCAGCCTGCAAATACGCGGCCTGAAGCGAGGGCGCAGGAAATGGTCCGGACGCAAAATCGCAATCCTTACAGAATTTTATGCTTGGCAACCGCTATTGCGGAGTGTATAATGTGCCTACCCTGCTAAACCATTAGGAAAGGAGGCACTACTGCATTCTATAACGGTTTCCAAGCTGCAATAGGAGGTATTACCTTGTCTGACCAAATTTGCAGCAACAATGTTCAACGTACCTACACCGTCGAACAGGTCTCTCGAATCCTTGGGATCAGTCTCCGCAAGACCTATTACCTCTGTGAGCACACAACTGATTTTAAGGTCATTCGGCTTGGGAAGCGGTGCCTGCGCATTCATAAAGAGTCTTTTGATTCTTGGTTCAATGCGTTGGATCAGCCATAGAGCATCGAACAAGGAAGGAACCGTTATGGCAACATATACTATTCGCGGAACATCTCACAACATCGTCTACACCTATAAGACGATTGACGGAAAACGTAAACAGCAATGGGAATCCTATTCCTCGGAGTTGGAGGCGATACAGCGCAAAGCCTACATCGACTATCTCCAAGCTCAAAATAGGGCATCTGATATTACTCATGAGGCTGCTGAGTATCGCCGCAAAAAAGCCATTGAGAAAACAGCTCAAAAAATCGCCGCAGAAAATGCAGCAGTCGTTGTCGAGCCTCCGTCCATCGAAACTGAAGACAATATGAGCAAGACCTACCGAGAATTCATGGAGCGCTTTTTGCCGATCTATGCAAGGAAACGGAACTTCTCGCCCAAGACCTACGACAGCTATCGTCAAAATCTGGAAACACACATCTACCCTTACTTTGGTGATTGGGTCATGAGCTCTATTACGAGCAGCGCTATTGACGGCTTCATTGACTATCTTTTTCAAAAACCATGTCGTGGAAGCAAAAGTTATGGCAAACGTGCTTCAGAGGTTCCAACTCTGAGCTCTGGAACTGTAAAAAAATGCTATAACATTCTTACTCTTGGCTTTGAAACAGCAAAGCGATGGAACTATATCTCGGAAATTCCTAACACCAAAGGTCCGTCTGAGCACTACAAGAAGCGCAAAGCCTGGTCTTCTGAGCACATCTCAAAAATTCTCGACCAAATTCAGGATGATCCCATTCTCCATCTCTCGGTACATCTCGCTTTTATTTGTTCACTCAGAGCGGGGGAAATTGTTGCAATCGATATTAACTCAATCAACCTTAATGAAGGCAGCATGTGGATCTCCCAGATTCTCGAGCGCGTCTCTGACGAGTCTCTCAAAACTCTTTCCAAAGAAAAAATAGCTAAAGTTTTTCCAAAGCAGTTTTCTAACGCTAAAAGCCGCCTTGTCTTAAAAACGCCGAAGACGGAGGGCAGTTTGAGAAAACAGTACCTAACTCGTCCATTGGTTCAAGAAATCAAAGAGCGCATTGCAGAAATTAACAAAACAAAAGAACTCCTTGGTCCAGAATATCAGGACAACGGTTTTCTAATCTGTCAGTCTGATGGACGCCCTGTTGATCCAAATAATCTCTGCAAATCCTTTAAGGAATGGCAGAGTACAATGAATATCACAGATCAAATTGATCTTCAGGGGCTACGCAAGTCAGGGCAAATGCACAAAATCAGATTGACGAAAAACAATTATCAACTTGTCGCTGCTAATGCTGGGCAATCCCCCGAAGTGCTTATGCATCATTACAACGAAGCGCTTGAAGCCGAAAAACAGCAGCTTGCCTCGATGGTTGAATCAAGTTTTTATCCATCACTTGAAAAAAAGAGTGAGACACTATCAACTCTTGACCCAGCCGAAATTTTGAAACTAATTCAGGAGAATCCAGACCTCGCAGCGAAACTTGTGCAGCTATTGAAAGTCTCTGCGTAAGATGACACTCCTTGCAAACATTTTTTGTTTTTATTGTTTGCCAAAGAGTGGAAATTTATTCATTTTTGCTTTTATTTGTATTCTTAAAAAATAATATTTATTCTCTTTCTTCATTTTCTACTTGTTTTTCTTGTGTGCTATCCTGTGTCTTCTGTTGTGCCTTTTGTTGCATTGCTTCATATATTTCTTCTTTTTCTTCTTTATTTTTTCCTTCTGTTATATCTATTTTTTTATCTGATTCGACATATTCCTTTTTTTCTGTTCCCATTACTATTTTAGTGTCTACATTTTGTATATCATTTGATACTTTTCCTATTGAAGAAATTATAGTATTATCATTTTTATTAATAAAAACGTATACATTTTTTATTCCTGAAGTTATATATTGGCTATAATCCTGTGATTGCTTATAATCTTGTATATATGTACCATTATCATCAATAGCTAGAAATTGTGGATTACTTTGTATATATGCAATATCTGATGCTGACAAGCTTGTATTATATTTTTCATTATATTCTTTTGCAATTTCTTCTGTAATTTGGCTATATGTTATAGCTTTAATATTTTCTTTAAAATCTTTTTCAGTTGATTGTTTTTTTTCTGTATTATCTATTGTTGTTTCTGTTTGTTGTGGGTTTTCTTTTGGTTTGTTATTTCCCTCTGTTAATAATGCATGTGCCCCTGCTCCTATTGTTATACCAATTGCTAAAATGGCTCCTCTTATTAAGCTTTCTCTTCTATATTTTTTTATTACTTTTTTCTCTATTTTTTGTTTTTCTGTTTTTGTTAATTCTCTTCCTTTTTTTTCTTCTGCAATTTGAATTCTTTTTCTTATTTCTTTAGTTTTACTACTCATAAAAAATTCCTCCTAAATTTATATTATATCAAAAAATGTAATTTGTCAATTAAGATATTTTATTTTAAAAAATGAATGTCAATTTTCTACAAGTTTTAACATATTATATATTAATCAGACATTATGTTTGAAAAAATATAATTGAAAGGATGTAATTTTTATGGAAATGGAAGAAAAGAGACCTGGTTGTCCAATATTAGACGTTGATGGTGTTATATCAGGAGGAAAACAATTTGATTTAGATATAACTTTACCTGAAGATAACAGAGATGTTATTTATGGTGTTATAAAAGATTGTTTTAAAGAACCAGTATGTGATGCAGTTGTTAAATTAACAGAAATAGTTTATGATTGTGGCAAAGAAGAAAGAAAACCAATAGGCCATACTTTTACAGATAAAGAAGGGGAATTTGTATTTGGTCCTCTTTGCCCAGACAGACATTATGCAATTCAAATTTGGGCAAATGCTACTAAAAAAATTAAAATTTGTGCAAAATGTCATCATGAAGGCAAATGCTTAAAAGGTGATAAACATGATAAATGTGATTGTTTTATTGGCGATAAAAAACCTCATTGTGATGATAGAAATTGTGAAGAGCCAAAAGAAGAATGCTAGTTTTAGCATTCTTTCTTTTTTATAGTATTCCCATTTTCTTTATGAATTTTTTCCCCTTTTTCATCATTTTATTTTTATTCATAATATTTGTATCATTATACATCATTATTAATCCTGTTGTAATTAGTCCGCCTACTAATAAACCTTTTGTAAATTTCATACTTATCAACCCTTTCTCTCGTTTCAATCGTTTATTGCCATCTAAAATTTTTTGTCTTAATTTATTTTATCCTCTTTTTGGTTTTTTTATTCTCTTTGATAATGGTATATATTTCATGAATGGCAATAATTGCTAAAAAAATGCCAAAATATCTTCTTAAAGTTTTTACATTTGTATGAATTGATAAATTTGCGCCTATTATGGCTCCTAATATCCCAAATATAGATATTATTGTTGCTAGTTTTAAATCTATATTTTTGTTTTTTATATTTACTATTATTGCAACGATAGATGTTGGTATAAAAAATATTAAATTTGTTGCTTGTGCTATGTGTTGCTCTATTCCACATAAAAATGTTAATAAAAATATTAGAATGGTTCCTCCTCCCATTCCTGTTCCACTTACAATTCCAGAAATAAGTCCTATAATTATTTCTTTCATTTATTCCTCCATATTCTTTTTTATTAATTGTTTAAATATCTCCTCTGCAAG
>ENA-ORLY01001585-ORLY01001585.1-human-gut-metagenome-genome-assembly--contig:-NODE-1585-length-26199-cov-9.844843_pt1 | contig 26199 bp, 26 predicted proteins | sample MGYA00243071_ERZ508832 | MGnify/ENA primary metagenome ERZ508832 (study PRJEB26277, sample SAMN04329777) | human gut metagenome | biome: human-associated habitat | host: Homo sapiens | place: USA... | reverse complement strand
GATCTCGTCTGACAGCTTCAGCGCTTCTTCCTTGAATTCTTTGCTGTAATGCTTCATTGCGATTCCCTCCATCTCTGTTCTTTCAGTTTAACAGATTTTTGGGGATTTTGCGACTGCACTTACAGGGTACTACTCCACATCTACATCACACTGGCCTTCACCATTGTAACCCATTGCAACCACTGTGCCGTTGGCTTTTAGACCAACTGTGTGAAAAATTCCAGCGGCCACGGTGTCTCTAATCGCAATCTCATCCCAAAGAGGGAGAACACGATCGCGGGCGTCTTTGTAATTATCTGATGCCCAAAATGCCACTATAGCTTCTTTACTCTTTCCGGCAGAAAGAAGGCTTTCCGCTTGCGCGTAGTACGCCTCTGGGATGCGATCCTTTGCATCCTTATAATCCCCCATTGCCTCAAACGCGGCCGCGGACTCTTCGTATTTTCCTTCGTTCATCAATTTCACAGCAGCGTTATACTTTGCATTGGGAATGATGACCTTCGTCGTCACCATCACGGCAGCAACAACCACCACTGCGACAATAGCAACAACAATTCCGATCTTCCGATTTTTTACAGCCCGCTCCTTCGCTGCTTTTTCACGCAGCTCACGCTGGCGCTCTGCCTCCGCATCCTGCTTTTTGCATTCCTCGATGGCGCGGCTGCGGCAGCGCTCGGCAAGCTGTCTGCTGTTCTGATAGTCTTCCAGCGCATCAAGTGCCTCTGCCGCTTCCTCCAGCTCATCTAAATCATAGCTGCTTTCTGCAATTTTGGCTAAGCGCTGATAGTCCTCATCCAGTTGCCGGAGTCCCTCCTGATATAGTTCTTCTGCCTTCTGGTCAGCCTGCTTCAAGTGCTCGGCGTAGCGCTCCTGAAGCGCCGTTTTCTCGGCATTTGCTGCAATTTTTGCCTGCTCGAACCGTTTGGACAGTGTATCAAACAGGAATTTCTTTTCCTGCGCCAGCATCTCTGCGGTCTCCCCAGTGGCAAAGCGCTCCGCCCGCATGAGCTGTTTGTGGTTATTCCAGTAATCTTCTGCCCTTTTGAGCTCCCGACCCCGATCCGGCACCTTAGAATGGTAAGTCAGATCAAATTCGTACAGCTTGTGCAGATCTTCCTTATCCACGTATCCGGGCAGAGTATACTGCCGCAGGATCGCCAGCTCGTGCTCTCGATCCGGCGTTAAGCTCAGCGTTTCTCCGGAAGTGTGTGCGCGCCAATCAAGAATTTTCAGCACAAACTTGTGCAGTGTTTGTGCCTGCTCTGCAGCCAAGGCCTTGCCCACATATGCCTGCGCATTCTTGGAGTCGTTATTCAAAACCTCCTCAAAGAATTTGCTGGCACTCTCCCAGTCCCGATCCTCCAGCGCCATGTTGCCTCGATCCAGCAGCGAGTTGATTTTGTTGTCCGCCCCGCCGGTTACGATCACGCGCTCCTGAACTGCAGCAGCCGGCTACTCTTTCGGCATCAGTTTTTCGATTCCTCGCAGCAGATCCTGCGTAGCACCCACCTTGCCCATGTCCTGGGCCTGCAGGTGAGCAAACTCCTTGGGCATATCGTAGGCGTCGATTCCCTTATAGCAGGGGATCAGGTGCCGCGTCTTGTCGTGCGCCATAAGTTTGAGATAACGGCTCCACTCGTTCTTCACCCACACCGCGCTGAAATACTCATAATCTGTGCCAAACGCCAGCATGACCTTGGCGGAGTTCAGCGCAGCAAATATGTACGGCTCATACTCGGTGCCCAACTTGTCTTCCAGCGTGATGCGGCTGAAAAACACACGATAGCCCTTTTCCGTCAGCGCGTCATACACATCCTGGGCGATCACACTGTCCACAGTGCGCTCTCCCTTTTCGTCCGTTTCCTTATAGCAGATGAAAATATCGTAAGGCGGCTCCTTGCCGGAGACCTCTACAATTCCCTTTCGGATATCCTCGATCGTCTTGGCCTCATCTCGATACACTCTCCGAGCAATGGGATCCGCGTTTTCGCACGCCTGCTCAAAATCGCTGTCCTCCAAAATAGAGTCAAAGGAAGAACGATGACAGGTGGGCACCTTTCTTCCGGTAGCAGGGTCATCCACATATTCGATACCGTAACGGCACAGGACAAGCCCCCAATAGGCCTCGGCTTCCTCGGGGAAGTCCGCCACGATGCTCTCATACACACTGGCAGCCTTGTCAAACTCACAGGCGCTGCGCAGGCGGTTAGCTCGCGCAAAAAGGGTCATTTTCTTCTCGTTATCCGCCGTCGGGACAGTCTGTTTCGTCCCGCAGTACTCACATACGGCAACACTGCTTCCCTCGGTCAGGTCGATATCCCCGCCACACATCTTACATTTGAAAACCGACATATCCTATCTCCCTCAAAAAATAATTATTTTTCTGTAAATTCGATATGGTCGATGGCAAATTCCAGGCATTTCAGCAAAAGTTCGTTCCTTGGCCGTCCCGATCTTGCCGCAAGCCTGTCGATCTCGCCGAGCATGTCCTTCGGCATTCTCACAGACACGACCGCAGTCTCTCCACTATATCGTTTGATTGGAATTTGGAGCTTTGGTTCCTCCATACCGCTGTCACCTCCGACAGATTATCTTCTTTATCGCACATTGTACTACAATTGTATTCACCTTTCAACCTATATTTCAGATTGTACAAATTATTCGTAGTTTTGATGCTGAATTCAGGCATAATGCTTGCTCGATATTCAACTTTTTAACTCTATAATATGCCGCTTCAGAAAATGAGCAAGTTCCCTTTTGGTGCGCTCAGTCGCCGTCAGTCCACCGCTTTTCCAGACATCTATCTTCCTGTATTCGATCAAAAGGTACAACAAGTATTGAAATTACATATAAAAACTCAATTTTTGTTGTCCTGCTTTGCTCTATATAATAGGCCACACACCTTGCAGGGACAATCATCAGAACAAATGCGAAAAAGATAGGGCCAAGGTCTTATGAACCTTGGCCCTATCTTTTCTTCAATCGCAAATATACTTTGACAATATGCAAAATTCGTATTTGCGCATTTTGGTATGCCCGACTGGATTCGAACCAGCGGCCTTCAGAGTCGGAGTCTGACGCTCTATCCAACTGAGCTACGGGCACATATTGAATTGGGACGCAGGGGTTAACAAAGTAAGTATAGCAACTTTTCCCACTTCTGTAAAGCTAAAATTTTCGTCAAAGATCGTTAAAAAAATTGACAACTTCTTCTCTCGCTCGTATAATTGCAGTATCCTAAAACAAAGGATCGTTCCTTATGAAAAAACGCAAAATTTCCGACGCTGTCGTCCGGCGTCTTCCCCGTTACTACCGCTATCTCGACGATCTGCACTCCAAGGGCATCGTGCGCATTTCGTCGAGCTTGCTCGGCGAGCGCATGGGCATCACCGCTTCACAAATCCGTCAGGACCTGAGCTGCTTCGGCGAGTTCGGCCAGCAGGGCTACGGCTACAACATTTTGGAGCTGCGCACCGAGATCGGTCACATTCTCGGCGTGGACGAGCAGCACCGCCTCGTCGTCGTCGGCGCCGGCCACCTTGGCCACGCGCTGCTGCGCAACTTTGACTTCATGCAGACCGGTTTTCTGCTTGACACCGCGTTCGACGTCTCCCCCGCGCTCATCGGCACGCGCGTCAACAACGTGCTTATCCGCTCGTTCGACGAGATCGGCGACTATTTCGCCGTGTGCCATCCCGACGTCGCGGTGCTGACTGTGCCGAAAAACATCGCGCAGGAGGTCGCCGAGCAGCTCGTTGCGCTCGGCGTGCGCGGGATCTGGAATTTCACCAACACGGAACTGCACGTCGGCAGCGAGGTCTTCACCGAGGACGTCCACTTTGCCGACAGTCTGCTCACGCTGAGCTACCGCATCTCCAAGACCTCCGCCGAGGCGGAGGAGGAAGGAGCCAAACCGTGAAAAGGCCCCTTGCACTGCTCGCATCGCTCCTCGCGGTAACGGTGCTCGCCACCGCGGCCACGGCCGCAGGGGGCGATGCCAGCGACCCGCTGATCTCACTCAACTATCTGCAAACGACCTTCACCACCAAGGCGAATTCATCCATCGACGCCGCCCTTGACAAGGCCGATCAGGCGGCGTATGCAAAGGCTGAGGCCGCACTCCGCTCGACCATCGCCGCAGCCGAGGCCAACGTGGGCGCGCAGCGCGCCGACGTTTTTACCGAGTCGCGCCTCAAGCAGGGCGACATTCTCTCCGGCACAACAGGGCTTCAGGTCATCGTGCTGGCGGGCAGCGTCAATGTGCAGTTTTCCTCCGGCGCGGTCGTCGACGTGACGACCGGCAGTGAGGTCAAAAGCGGCGCGGCGCTCGCGGAAAATCACCGCTATCTCGTCGCCGAGGACACGACGGCGCTTTTCACCGTCACCGGCAAGACCACGGTCGTGAATTGCTGCGGCTTCTATTCCATCGCAAGCTCTTCCTCGGTCGACTATCCGGCCATGGCCGCCTCGCTCAAAACGCTCACGCTCTTCCGCGGGTCGGACACGGGCTACGGCGAGGGCCTTGACCTCGAAAAGGCCCCCACGCGCATGGAGGCGCTCATTATGCTCATTCGTCTTCTCGGCGAGGAGAGCGAGGCGCTGACCTGCACGGCCTACCAGCCCTTTACCGACGTGCCCGACTGGGCGCTGCCCTACGCGGCCTACGCCTACTCCAAAGGCTACACCAACGGCGTCGGCCCAACGACATTCGGCACGACGATGAGTGCATCGGCGGAGATGTACACAGAATTTCTGCTGCGCGCACTGCGCTACAGCTCCACCGCGCAGTCTGATATCTCCAACGCACCCGAGCGCGCGTACTTTGCGGGCGTCCTGACCGCGGGCGAGGTGAGCGCGCTGCGCGTCTCCGCATTCCTGCGCGCCGACGTCGTATACCTCTCTTACTACGCACTCGAAACGAACGTCAGCGGCGGCAGCAAGCTGAGCGACACGCTCATCGCGCGTGGTGTCTTCTCCGACGCGGCCTATCGCGCTTCCCGCGCGATGGTAAATTCTGCGCGCATCGGCTGACACCTTTTTGCGTTCCCACCATACTATGGATTGAGACCGCCGCGCGGGCGGTTTCAATCTTCATAGGGGGTTCGTTTTATGTGCAATAATAACTGTGGTTTTGGCGGCGGCTGCTGCCTGTGGATCCTGATCCTCATCATCCTGATCTTCGCCTGCGGCGGCTGCGGCGGTGGCTGCGGCTACAACAATGGCTGTGGCTGCAATAACGGCTGCGGCTGCAATAACGGCTGCGGCTGCTAAACCTGCATAAGAAGGGGGCTGTGCGAAAGCGCGGCCCTCTTTTTTTGCTTTCTGCGCACAGCGCAGTTGGGATGGCAGCGCCGGTGGCGCTGCACGGGATAAGGGGGATATTCTCTCACGTGAGAGAATATCCCCCTTGGACCCCCCAAGAGAACGCAAGGGGCTCTGCACCTCGACCCCGTCATTGCGAGCGAGCGTCTCGAAGAACTGCGGTGCTTGCCGAATCAGATGCCTGCCTTGTTTTGTATCTAAACGATTTGACTCTCTTCTATCTTCGTTGTCGCTTTGCCTGCGTATCGACAGTCTTCAGCAATCTCCGTCTACTACGGATTTTCATTGTTTTGCTGTTGCCTGCCAAAGCGGCATTGCTGCGCTCGCCGCGTCGGGGTGCTCCTTTTTTAGTTTTGTGCTGTGATATAGATTTCTTCTGCTTTTTGCTGGGCAGAGATAAGTATTTCTTTGGCGTCGCCGTAATTTTGTGTTTCGATTTGGGAAAGTGCGTCGGTGATTGCGTTGAATAAGGTGGTATATATCTTCTGATAGTCCATTGTGTTCTCCTTTCGCACGCTATAAAGTATGCTAATTTAGAATCTATATTTAGCATACGCCACAGCATACTATATTGCAAGAGGTGATTACCATGGCTGATTTCATCCCGAAGCAATATACCAAGGAACCCATCACGATCCGGATTGCCCCCGATAAGCTGGCGCAGATTGACGCGTTTGCCGCGAAGTTCAACATGAGCAGAAGCGAATTTATCAACCAGTGCATCGACTACGCACTGAACAATCTTCCCCAGACATAAAAACGACCGCCACCGCGGTCGTTTTTTGTTACGCGGCGAGCACAGCAACACCGCGCCCGCATGCAGTCTGTCGCCGTGCTGCCGTCACACGCGCCTCACGGTAGTAAGGCGCGGTTAATAGTGGTGCCGAATCGCAGGGATTCATGGCGAAGCCATGTACACCGCACCCGATTCGGCAAGCATTGCAGCTCTTCAAGCTACAGACCGGCAATGAGCGGGATTGAGGGGGGGAAGGCCCCTCGTCCCTTTCTCTTGTGGGGTGTAAGGGGGGCTGTTCTCTTTCCTCGGAAAGAGAACAGCCCCCTTTTGCGCACTCCCGCGCCGCGCGGGAGATAATTTCACGTTTTATTAAAACGCGATCACACCCAAATGCTCGAGCAAGATCTTGAGCCCGATCAAAATGAGAATGATGCCGCCGGTGAGCTCGGCGCGGCTCTTGTAGCGCGAGCCGAACACATTGCCGACGTACACACCCGCAATCGAGATCACAAACGTCGTGCAGCCGATGATCGTGATGGCAGACACAATATTCACCTGTAAAAAAGCAAACGTCACGCCGACGGCCAGCGCGTCGATGCTCGTGGCGACGGCGAGAATCAGCAGCTCCTTGAAGTTGACGCCCGCGTAGGGCTTTTCCTCTTCTTCCTCTTCGCGGCTCTCCTTGATCATGTTAAAGCCGATCAGCGCGAGCAGGACGAAAGCGATCCAGTGGTCGAAGCGCTCGATATACCCTGAAAACTGGCTGCCGAGAAGGTAGCCTGTCAGCGGCATCAGCGCCTGGAAGCCGCCGAAAAAGAGGCCGATGCAGAGCGTATACTTTTTGTCGATCTTCTGCATGGAAAGGCCCTTGCAGATCGACACGGCGAAGGCGTCCATCGAAAGCCCGATGCCGATGAGGAACAGCTCGAAAAATGTCATGGTAAGATCCTCCAAACAACAAAAAATCAGGCGCGGTACCGCACCTGAGCATAAGAAAAGAGACACAGGTACAGCGAAGCCATACTTGAGTCTCGTTGTTTAAGACAAGCCAGACCGCAAAAGCGGTCAGTCTGTTGACTTGCCACGCCATCTAAAGCAGTTGACGCCATCTACTCCCTCAAAGTAGGGCACAGTATATCATATCGCCGCATGGCCGTCAAGCATTCTTTGACTCGCATTCAGACATTTTTCATTCAATGTATCATTATTTCTGAATCATTCGATAAAAATATGAAATCATTGACAAAAGTTCCCTTGCCATTCCCACGCTGCTGTGCTAAACTAAATATTAAATTTAGGAAAGGATGTCCTCACACCGCTATGGAATTCTTATCGAACAAGCCCCTTCTCATCACCGACACCATCCTGCGCGACGCGCACCAGTCGCAGGCTGCCACGCGCATGACGCTCGAACAAATGCTCCCCGCCTGCGAAATTCTCGACTCGATCGGCTACTACTCTCTCGAGTGCTGGGGCGGCGCCACGTTCGACGCCTGCCTGCGTTTTCTGGATGAGGATCCGTGGGAGCGGCTGCGCCAGCTGCGCGCCCACCTGCCGCACACGAAGCTCCAGATGCTCTTCCGCGGCCAGAACATCTTAGGATACAAGCACTATGCTGACGACGTCGTCGACGAGTTCTGCGGCAAATCCATTGATAACGGCATCGACATCATCCGCATCTTCGATGCGCTCAACGATGTGCGTAACTTAGAGCAGGCCATCAAGTCCACGAAGAAATACGGCGGTCAGGTCGAGGCCACTCTCTCCTACACCATCTCCCCCATCCACAATGAGGATTATTTCGTGAAGCTCGCTAAGGAGCTCGAGCAGATGGGCGCGGACGCTCTCTGCATCAAGGACATGGCGAACCTGCTGCTGCCGATGGATGCCTACTCCCTTGTCAAGCGCCTCAAGGAGACCGTCAGCATCCCCATCCACCTGCACACGCACAACACCAGCGGCACGGGCGACATGGTCAACCTGATGGCCGCGATGGCGGGCGTCGACATTGTCGACACCGCGCTCTCCCCGCTCGCCAACGGCACGTCCCAGCCCGCGACGGAGTCCCTCGTCGCCACGCTCAAGGGCACACCGCGCGACACAGGCCTCGACCTGAACAAGATGAGCGAGGCTGCCGTCCACTTCCGCAAGGTCGCGGACGAGCTCAAGGCGAGCGGCGCGCTCGACCCGAAGGTGCTGAATGTCGACACGAACACGCTCCTCTATCAGGTCCCCGGCGGTATGCTCTCGAACCTCATCTCCCAGCTCAAGCAGGCGGGCAAGGAGGACAAGTATTACGACGTGCTCGCCGAAATTCCGCGCGTGCGCGAGGACTTCGGCTATCCCCCGCTGGTCACGCCGTCCAGCCAGATCGTCGGCACGCAGGCCGTGCTGAACATCATCACCGGCGAGCGCTACAAGATGGTCCCCAAGGAGTCCAAGGCCATGCTGCGCGGCGAATACGGCAAGCTGCCCGGAACCGTCAACGAAGAGGTCCGCGCCAAGGCGGGCATCAAGCCCGAGGACGTCATCACCTGCCGCCCCGCCGACCTTCTGGAGCCCGAGCTTCCCAAGTACCGCGAGGAGTACAAGGACCTCGCCAAGAGCGAGGAGGACGTGCTCTCCCTCGCGCTGTTCCCGCAGGTCGCACCCAAGTTCATCAACCGCCGCAACCTGCGCACGCCGAAGCCGCACCGCACGATGGCTCCCATCGCGCACCGCGAAGCGAAGGAGCGCGCCGTCGCGCCCTTCTCCCGCAAGTAAACCGCAACGAAAAATCGCCCTTCCATTTGGAAGGGCGATTTTCTTATTTCGTCAGGTCGAGCTGCATCTGCACGTGCGGGATGCCGTCCTCTAAGAATTCTTCTGACGTCTGGTAGAAGCCGAAGTCCTCGTACATCTTCTTCACATACGTCTGCGCTTCGATCGTGATCTTATCGGCGCGCAGCTTCTCTTTCGCCGTGTCGATGGCCTCGGCGACGATCTTGCTGCCAAGGCCGCAGCGCCGCTTCACGGCGATCACGCGGCCAATGGAGACCTCCGGGAACGTTGCGCCGCGCGGCAGGACGCGCGCGTAGGCCTCAATGCCGTCCTCGTCCCGCAGCCAAACGTGATAGGCGTCCTTGTCCGCGTCGTCGACCTCCTGATAGTAGCACTTCTGCTCCACGACGAAGACCGACACGCGCAGCTTGTAAATTTCATAGAGCTCTCGCGCTGTGAGCTCGGAAAAGTGCTTGACGAACAATTTCATGCGCTTTTCCTCAGCGGATGAAGTGCGTGGCGATGCGCTCTTCCTTTTCAGGCAGGCCGAACTGCTCCTTGCCAAGCGCGATGCTCTTCATCAAAAACGTCATGTTGCGCGCGAGCGTGCGCATCGTCTGCCGGCCCTCGCCGTCCTGCTCCGCCTCGCCGGGCGTGCGGCCGTGGATGCTGTTCCAATACTGGCTGGACGCGACCGGCATGCCGGAAATCGTGAAATACTTATTGAGCTCGTCAAATGTTGCTGAGCAGCCGCCGCGGCGCGCGCAGACGACGCTCGCGCCGACCTTCATCGTCTTGTCGAACGGTGTGCTGTAAAACAGGCGGTCGAGGCAGGCGATGAGCGTCGCGTTCGCGGACGCGTAATAGACGGGGCTCGCCACGACGAGGCCGTCCGCCTGCTCGAACTTCGGCGCGAGCTCGTTGACCACGTCGTCAAAAACACACTTGCCGAGCTTATAGCACACGCCGCAGGCTGTGCAGCCGCGCACGGCCTGATTGCCGATGAGCACGGTCTCGACCTCCACGCCGCTTGCCTTGAAGATCTCCTCCATCTCACGCAGCGCGACGGCGGTGTTGCCGTTTGCGTGCGGGCTGCCGTTGAGCATCAGTACCTTCAAATTTTTCATTGCTGTCTCCTCCTGTATCCTCCGCGCGCCGCTGAGCGCTTGCCTTGCTCAACGCGCACTGTTTTCTATTCTCTCGTCGATCTCGCGAAAAAGCCGCCGGTAGTCTTCGTTCGACCAAATCCTTTTCGGCCGCCAGCAGTCCCGCAGCTGTCGCAGCGCGGGCGAATCGCCGCAAAAGGCTTTCACCCGCTGCGCCGCGAATTCATTGGCGTCCACCTCGTAAGGAAAGCCCAGATAAGCGTCGCGAAACCTCTCTTCTCCGCCGTCCAAGCGGCACTCCTGCCAGGTTTCGCCGCGCAGGCGGAAGCACGTTCCATCATAGAGCACCACGTAGGGAAGGCTTACGCGGATCATCGCGTCGAAGCGCTCGGGATGCTGGTACTGCTCCGCGTGCCGCAGCTCGTGGACAAGATAGAACATCGCCTCGTACTCCGGCGCACTTTGCAGCACGGCCGGATTGAGAAAAAGCGTTTTTGCCACCGGATCAAACGTGCCGTTGGCCGTCTCGTATCCCTGCGGCATGTCCCACGAAAGTACGACGGACAGTCCGCGCTCTGCGCAGATGCTTTCGACCAGCGTGCTCCATTCCGTCTGTCCCATGGGGTGGCCTCCTCTCGATTACTCCTCGCCCGCGTCCCCTGACATGCGGTGGGCTTTGCGCTCTTTTTTGTAGCGGTACATGTTGTGGTCGGCGCGGTCCTTGACCGTGACGACGTTCTCGTTCGAAATCTCTGCCGAGCCGAACGACACCGTCGGCAGGAAGTCGAGTTCCTTGCGACGCTCGCTCAGCCGGCGCACAAAGTCCCGCGCACAGGCGTGCTCCTTGTCGCCGTCGCGCAGCAGCACACAGAATTCGTCGCCGCCCGTTCGGTAGCAGTAACCGTGGCGCGCATAGGCGCGCTTGATGCACGCGGCAATCTCGGCAAGGCAGATGTCGCCTTTCACGTGGCCATATCGGTCGTTGACCTGCTTGAAATTGTCCACATCGAAGACGACGAGCACCTCGCCGCTGCGGCGCATCTCCGCCGTGCGATTGAGATAGCTGTTCTGATTCAAAAGGCCGGTCAGCGCGTCGAGCTGGTTCCACATCTCGCTGCAATAGATGAAATACAGCACCGAAAGCAGCGTGACGCACAGCCATGTCACGTGCAGCTGCGGCAGCGCGATCTGGATGATCGTCTCCGCCGCCAGAAAGGCGATGAGCGGATAGATCAGTACGCGGCTGCGATTCTGGAACACACGCGCCGTGATGGCCGTACAGGCCGCAAGATAAACAAGCGCGGCAAAGTACGCCGTGACGTAAAACGCGAAAAAGTCGCCGCGCGAATAGAGATTCTCTTCGCTCACGGAGAACACCATCCCGCCCGGCAGCGTCAGCGCCAGCGAAATGAGATACGCCGCCTCGCACGCGACCGCCGTTTTGAACCCGCGCCGGTCGCCCTGCTTTTTGTCCAGCACATACACAAGGCAGAGCGACACCGCGGGCGACAGGCCAAAGCCGAGGTAGTTCGACAGAATATTCAGCCAGCGCAGATGCACCGGCGCACCGTCAACCAGGATCGTGATGACCTCGAGGATCGAGATCACGCCGATGAGCACAAAGGCGAGGAAAAAGCCGCGTTTCTGCTTGCTGTTGAGCGTTTCGCTCAGCTTTGTGAGGATGCACATGAACGTCAGCACGAAGAGGTCGATCGTCGTTAAAACCAAGAAATACTGATCTATCATAAAATCAAAAATACCTTCTGCCAAAATAAAAGGCCGATAATCCGGCCCAACAAAAAATCTCTTCATTTGTCCTCTTTGGGACATTTTGTTTAGTATATCACAAAGTTTGACATTTGCAAAGCACACAACGCGATGCACAAAAATTTTACATATCCCGCGCAGGGGCAAAACGCGGTAAAAATTCACATATCTTACGATTATCCGCCCTGCGTATCCCCAAATTACGGAATAATTGTGCATTGTGCAAGGCATATATTTCCCGTATAATGCAACCATTCTGCGGTCTTTGCGGAAAATCGGAAAAAGGGGCTCCGCCCCGAAACAAAAAAGGAGATTTGCAATGAAAAAAACTGTCACTCTGGCGCTCACCCTCGCGCTTGTGCTGGGCCTTCTGTCCGGCTGCGCCAACAATGACACACCGGCTGATAACGCCGAGAACAGCAAGGCAGCGGAGACTGCCGAAAACTTTACCGACGAAATGAAGATCCCCTACGCTGTCGACCTGTCCCCTGAGGACGGCGCGGACTCCGTGGAACGCAGCGGCGACCATGAAAACTCGCCCTACTTCGCCCACCCCGACGTCTACAACATGGAGTCCACGGACACGCTGACCGTGCTGACCCACTTCAGGACCATGCAGCAGACCAGCGAATGGTCCTGCGGCGTGACGGCGGCGCTGATGGTACTCGACTGGTACGATGCGCTCGGCGACTGGAACGAAGAGTCCCTCGCGGCGCTGCGCCACTCGCTCGACGGCACGGAGCTTGAGGGCTATCCCGGCACCACACTCAACCAGGCCATTGACATTTTCAACGGCGTAGGCGGTTTTGATATAACATCCTCCAACGACTATCCCGACGGCATCTGGCTCGACGATATTCAGGGCTGGCTGAGCGAAGGCAAGCCCGTTATGATCTGCTGGAACGACTGGGGCGGCCACTGGCAGACCATCATCGGCTACGATACGATGGGCACGGAAAATGAGAACGACGACGTCTTCCTCGTCGCCGACTCCTACGACACCACCGACCACAATCAGGACGGCTACGGCATCTATCCCGCCGAGCGCCTGATGTACAACTTCACGATGTACGGCGCGTTCCCTGAAAGCGAAGGTGGCAGCGACATGCTGTTTCTTGTCGCCTCTCCCAGCGCGAAATAACGATCCAAACGCAGCAAAAAGCAGCAGGCCGTCGGTCTGCTGCTTTTTTCGTTTCACTTACTGTCTGCAAATTTTGATAAGCAGGAGCTTTCCATCCCGCACGGAGATTTTCGCGGTCTTTCCGGGCAGGACCTCGTTGCTCACGCCGTACTGGTATTCGCACGTGATCTCCGCGCCGTCGAGCGGGTACTTCGCATCGCGGATCGTAATCCCCCTCGCACAGCCCGTGATGTTGAGCAGCGAGAAGAACGGGTATTTATCCTCGATGGAGACTTCGTCCTTCGAGACGATCTGCATCTCCGAATAGTCGTCCACGATCTCCGCCTTTTTGCCGAGCGAATCGAGGTAGAGCAGGATCGACACGTTTCCGAGCGTGTGGTCGAGCCGCGCGCCGATGACGCCGATGAGCAAAAAGACGTCATACCCGCGCTGCACCATCGTCTTGACGGCAAACACCGTGTCGGTGTCGTCCTTTTCACACGGGAGCACGATGGTCTCCACATCGAGGTGCGGATTGCAGTGCGAGTCAAAGTCGCCGACGATCAGCGCGGGCTTCACCCCCAGCGCCTCCATGTGCTTGAGGCCGCTGTCGCAGAAGACGACGGCATCATCTTCCCTCAAGTACTGCTTCACGCGCGCATAGTCGCCGATGTCCGCGCCGCCGACGATCACGCAGCGTTTTTTCTCGCTCACTGTCTCATCTCCCATGCCATCTGCCAGAAAGCCATCTCGTAGCGCGAGCAGGCGATGAAAATGTCCTCCAAATGCCGGAGCTGCTCTTCCGCATAGTGCGCGGACAGGCGGTCGAGCGTTTCGATCAGCATGACATTGCCCGCGGCGTACTCATCCGAGGCGTAGCCGCGAATCCAGTCGCCGTAGAACGGGTCGTCGACCGACTCGGGGCGGTTCGCAACGATCTTCTTGGCGATGACCTCGTAGCTGTAAGCGCACGAGAGCACCGCCGCCAAGACCTCGACCTCGCTCTCATCATAGGCGACACGGACCATGTAGGACGTGTAGGAGAGATTATCGAGCGAGGGCTTCATCGCGTCGATCTCCTCCTGCGTCACTGCAAACTTACCCATGTAACCCTTGTGCACGTCCAGCTCGCCGTTCATCACGTTGATGTACTTGGCGAAGAGGTTCGCCGTCTCGACGCTTTTCGCCTTGGCGACGCCCACGGCGTAGGTCTTGGCATAGTCCTTGAGATACAGGAAGTCCTGCATGATGTAGTAGCGGAACTTATCACGCTCCAGCGTGCCGTTCTGGATGCCGAGCACAAAGGGGTGCTCGTTGTAGGCGTCCCAGATCGTTTTGCTGGCGTTCAGCAGTCTTTCAGATGTTTTCACTTGGTATTCTCCTTTGCAAACTCGCCCCGCAGGTCAAAATTGTGCTGCATGGGCCCCGCCCCCTTGCCGAGGTCCAGCATCGCCGACAGCGCGCCGGAGATATACTCCTTCGCCCGCGCGACGGACTCGCTGAGCGAGTAGCCCTTGGCGAGGTTCGACGCGATGGCGCTCGAGAGCGTGCAGCCCGTGCCGTGCGTGTTGGGATTGTCGATGCGCTTGCCCTCGAACCACTGCATCTCGCCGCCTGCGTAGAGCAGGTCGTTGGCGTCGTTCACGCGGTGACCGCCCTTTAAGAGCACGGCGCAGCCGTAGGTGTCGCCGATGCGCTTGGCGGCGCGCTCCATGTCGTCCCTGCTCTCGATCTTCTCACTGGAGAGGATCTCACCCTCGGGAATGTTCGGCGTGATGACGGTCGAGAGCGGCAGAAGCTCGTCGATGAGCGTCTGCACCGCGTCGGTCTTCATCAGGCTCGAGCCGCTCGTCGCGACCATCACGGGGTCGACCACGATGTTCTTTGCCCCGTAGTGGCGCAGCCGCTCCGCGATCACGCGGACCAGGTCGGAGGACGAGACCATACCGATCTTGACCGCGTCGGGGAAGATATCTTCAAATACCGCGTCCAGCTGCTCTTTTAAGAATGCAGGCGTTGCCTCCTGAATTGCCCTCACGCCGGTCGTGTTCTGTGCCGTGAGCGCGGTGATCGCGGTCATGGCATAAACACCGTTCATCGTCATCGTTTTGATGTCTGCCTGAATACCGGCGCCTCCGCAGGAATCGCTTCCCGCGATGGATAATGCTGTTTTCATCGTTTTTCGTCCTTTCGATTCAAAATGCATCTCTTTTGTTATGCGACAGAGAGTGGTGCCCCCGGTCTGCCGCCCAAAGCCGCGGCTTCAGTCCGCCGCGGTCATTGCCCAGAATTGCTCCAAATGCTCAAAGCTCGTGATATAGCAGTCCGCCAGCGCTCTGACCTCGTCCTGGCGCTTCTCGCTCTCGTCAAAGACCGCCGCGACGGTAAAGCCGTCCTTTTTCGCAGTCTCGATGGCGTGGATAGCGTCCTCGAAGACCACGGTGCTGCCGCGCTGCGCGCCAAAATGCTCCATCGCGCGGCGGAAGATGACGGGCTCGTCCTTGCCGTGCCCGACCTCGCTGCATGTGAAGATCGCGTCGAAGAGGTTCTCAATGCCGCAGCGCCGCAGCGCCGCTTCGATGAGGTAGCGGTCTGTCGCCGTCGCGATGCAGACGTCGACGCCCTTTGCGCGCAGCTCTTTCAAAAACGGGACAACGCCCGGCTTTGGCTGCACCTCGTCGCGGTAAAAATGCTCGATGATGCCATCGATGCCCGCCATGATCTCCTCGGGCGTCTCCGCAAGGTCATACTCTTTTTTCAGGTGCTCCGCCGCCTGCAAGAGGCTCAGTGCGCGCACCTCCTCGCGCACGGTGGGCTTGGGCTCTTTGCCGCGCGAGCGCACATAGCTCTCCGCCACCGTGTCCCAGAGGTACATGGAGTCGAACAGCGTGCCGTCAAAGTCAAAGATCACGCACTTGAGCTTCATGCGTTCACCATTTTTTCCGACAGCGCGCGCAGCTCGCGGCATTCGCTTTCGATGTCCTCCGCCGAGAAGATGGCGCTGACCAGCGCCACACCGTCAACGCCCGTGCCCGAAAGCTCGAGGATGTTGCTCTTGTTGAGCCCGCCGATGGCCACGACCGGAATATCGACCGCGTCACAGATGGCCTTGAGCGTTTCCTTCGGAAGCACGTCGACGTCCGTCTTTGTCGAGGTCGAGAACATCGCGCCCACGCCGAGGCAGTCTGCCCCGTCGCGCACGGCCTGCTTCGCCTCTTCGACCGAGTGGACGGAAACGCCGATCATCATCTTGTTGCCGACCTTTTCGCGCACCTTCGCCGCAGCCATGTCCTCCTGCCCGACGTGCACGCCCTCGGCACCGCAGGCGATGGCAACATCTACATTGTCGTTGATGAACAGCGGCACGCCGCAGCGCTTGCACAGCGCCGCGATCTGCTTCGCCTCTTCGAGGAAATCCTCGTCGCCGAGCTTCTTTTCGCGCACCTGCACACAGGTCGCGCCGCCCTTGAGCGCGCATTCGGCCTGCTCGTATAAGCTCTGTCTGCCGACCCACGCGCGGTCTGTGACGGCGTAGAGCAGCATCGTCTTCTTATCGCACTTCATACTTTGCGCCTTCCTCCAGCTGTTCGGGCGTCATGTTGTAGATGGCGTCGATGATGTAATTGCGATAGGTGGAGTTGCCGTCCTGCGCGGAAAGGCGCGCGTGCGCGATCTCGCCGGCAAGGCCCATGGCGCAGACCGCCGCCGCGGCAGCCTCCAGCGGATGCTCGGGGTTCGCCGTCACATACGCCGCCGTCATGGCGGAGAGCTGGCAGCCCGTGCCCGTGATGGAGGACATCATGGGGTGGCCGTTTCGGACGCAGTAGGCCTTTTTGCCGTCCGCCACAATGTCGATCGCGCCGGTGATGGCGACGACCGCGCCCGTCTTTTCGGCAAAGGCCTTGGCGAACGCGACCGCGCTGTCAAGGTTCTCCTCACTCACCTTGTCCGCGACGTCGGCATCCACGCCCTTGGTCGTGCCGCTGCCGGAGGCAAGGGTCTTGACCTCGGAGATGTTACCGCGGATGACAGTGAACTTGACCTCTTCAAGGAGCTTCTGCGCCGTCTCCGTTCTCAGTTTCGACGCGCCAGCGCCCACGGGATCGAGCACGACGGGGTGAGAAAGCGCGTTCGCGCGCTTGCCCGCAAGAAACATCGACTCGATCGTGCGCTTGTTGAGCGTGCCGATGTTGATGTTCAATCCACCGCAGATCGTCGTGATCTCCTCGACCTCGCTTTGGTCGTCCGACATGATGGGCGACGCGCCGCAGGCCAGCACGATGTTGGCGCAGTCGTTCACCGTGACATAGTTCGTGATGTTGTGGATGAGGGGGCACTTGCCTCTCACGTTTTCGAGCATTTTCTGAAACATATCTGTTTCTCCTTTCTGAATAAAAAACAGGAGGCACCCACAACGGGCGTCTCCTGTAAAAAGCCATGAGGTCAACTTCCTACGGCGGCATTACCCGCATCAGGTGAAAGGGTCGAAGTTGGAGCACTTCCTCTCAGCCCGCCTGCACGAGCTCCCCTGTTTTTTCTTGAACGATTGTATTATACGCTTTTTTTCGGCGTCTGCAAGGGGGAAATGATTCAAATGCCGCAACTCGTCGATCAAAGCGCTTCATTCATCCCGCCGCAGCAGTTTTCCGGAACGGTCAGCGTTGCAATTCACTCTTTGGTGAGCAGGCAGACGGCCTCGACATGTGTATCACTGTCCAAACTCATTTCCATATCTTCCTCAATAATCGGAAGCTTGAATTTGATGGATTTGAGCCACTGACCGTTTGGCTGTCGTTCCTCATAGATATGGATTTCAGAAATCAGCGATTCCATAATCTGTCGCTTCTCCTGCTCGTCCATGACAGCGTACAGCTTTTCAAAATAAATCAGCACTTTGTAGATATTGTCAGCAGTGAGTTTTTCTGCTTCTATTGCCATTTTCTTTGCTCTGGCTTCAATCAACAGATTCTCCGTATCCTCTATCTTATCATACATTTTATAAAGGCGATCATCAAGGTCTGCTTTACGCTTGATGTAGTGCTTATCATCTGGGTCAAGGGTATCAATCTCATCAATCAAACGGGACTTCGTAGCATAGCTCTGACGAAGCTGTTTTTCATAATTGGCAATCTCCTGTTCAATGGCGGATGTATCTATCTTCATATTGATTTTTTGCTGCATCATCGCCGCAAACTTCGGATTGCTGACCAGTTTGATAATAACCTCTGCAACAGCACCGTCCAGCAATTCCTCATTGATTTGCTTCTTGTATTCACACTTATGACCACGGGTCATAGTGCGGTGTTTGCAGCCATAATAGAAGAAATCCTTATATTTCGTGCCGTCCGGCTTGTGCTTGATGCTTTTGTTGCCGTACATTCCGGCTCCGCAAATAGGACATTTAAGTAATCCGGTCAGCAGGTGTACCTTGTTGTCTTTACCGTTGTTGACCTTTTCATACTTCTTCGCCTGAGCAAGAAGTTTTACTTGGGCTTCATGCCAGAGTCCTTCTGATACAATGGCTTCATGCAGACCGTCAACTAACAGATAATTTTCCTGCTCCACAAGTCGGTAATCATTGCGAGTTCCATGTACCTTTTCTGTTCTTCTCCTGCCGTAAGCAATTTTACCACAGTAAACGGGATTTTTCAAAATTCTGCGAATCAGGGCTGCATCAAACAGAGGATTTTTTCCATTCTGCCGCTGAATTTTGTTGATACCGTGATTGGCAAGGTATTTCGCAAGTCCGTTAGCTCCTATATCGGTATGCACATACTGGTCAAAGATAATGCGGATTGCCTCGGCTTCTTCCTCGTTGATATACAGCATACCTTTTTCCAATTTGTATCCGTAGGGAGCAAAACCACCGTTCCATTTACCCTCACGAGCTTTCTGGATTCTGCCTTCCATCGTCTGAACACGGATATTCTCACGCTCAATCTCGGCAACCGCAGAAAGCACGGAAATCATCAGCTTACCGGCATCTTTGGAAGAATCAATGCCATCCTCCACACAAATCAGATTGACATCGAAATCTTGCATCACCTGTAAGGTAGACAGCACATCTGCCGCATTTCTGCCAAAACGTGATAACTTGAACACCAGCACATAGGACACGCCATCTTTACCGGACTTGATATCCTCCATCATGCGGTTAAATTCCAATCTGCCCTCAATGGACTTTCCCGATTTACCGGCATCCTCATATTCACCGACGATTTCAAAATCGTTGAACTCAGCATAGGCTTTCATTCTTGATTTCTGAGCATCCAAGGAGTAACCGTCTACCTGAACGGCAGTAGATACTCTCGTATAAATATATACTTTTGTTTTTTCTTTCATATCGCCATCCTCATTTGTGCCACAGCCTGTGGCATAATTCAGCTTTCATCGTCTGTTATTTTTTGCCGTCAGTTTTCTGTTCCAACATCTTTATCGAATTTAAATAATCATTTTCCACGTCGCTGAGCGTTCTTGTCTTATATTTTCGATATTCTCCAGTCGCTTTATCAACAGCCTGCTTATGAGTAATGCTTCCATTTCCAATTAAAAGCTGCTCTCCACTCATGGTAAGAATGCGATCCAGATGCTCTGCCCAGTCCTGCATCGTCATTGCCTGTTCACGCTCTGCCTGACGTTCCGCAAAATCCAGATACCCGGATACAAGTTGTCCCATAGCACGAAGCTCTTTCTCATTCAGATAGTTTTTCGCAACAATCGCTTCTTTGAGTGTCGGCTGATTACCGGCAAAGGTGGTAAGTCCCATGAACTCTTTTTCCGCATCCGCTCTTGTATAAATCACTTCTGCCGCAGTCTGTCCGTGAATGGCATAATGAATTTTATTCTGAACCTTTTTGAAAAAACGGATAGAGATTTCCGCTTTCGGGTCGTAGTCAATGCTGGTGGCATAGATTTCAAGCACCTGACGATAAAACACCTTTTCCGATGCACGGATGTCTCTGATTCTTTCAAGCAGTTCCTTGAAATATCCACCGCCGCCCAGATTTTTCAATCGTTCATCATCCAAAGCAAAACCTTTTTTCATGTATTCTTTGAGAATGTTAGTTGCCCAGATTCTGAACTGTGTGCCACGCTTGGATTTTACACGATAGCCGACAGAAATGATAACATCAAGATTATAGTAGTCAACCTGATAGGTTTTTCCATCTGCCGCAGTTGTTGCAAAATTTGCAACAACTGACTCTCGCTGCAGCTCGCCTTCGGAAAATACATTTTTTATATGTCTTGAAATAGTAGATTTATCTCTCTGGAACAACTCTGCCATCTGGTCAATGGATAACCACACGGTATCCTCATCAAATGTGGTTTCAATTTTTGTCAATCCATCTTCTGTTGTGTAAATAATCATATTGGATTTTTGATTCATATCATCATAATTGTTCACCGGAACACCTCCTACAATAATAATTACGGTTTAAGGCGCGGCAGCCAGCCGCGTCTTTTCCCATCTCAAAGCCGAAGCTGTTAGAATGGGAGAGTAAATGGCCTGACATAGCTCACCTTGGGCCAACACGCCCGTAAATGAGTCCGTCAGCCGCCTCTCTCGTTCGCAGCATTCGATTTGCGCAGGTAGAGCCACCATGTGCGCTCGTGTCACCCAGGAGATTGAACAGGCAATGAGGAAAGGGCGGGAAGCCATATCCAATCACAAGGAGGAACTAAATGAACGCAGTAGGGATCGATGTTTCCAAAGGGAAAAGCATGGTGGCTGCCCTGCGGCCAATGGGTGAAGTGGCATTGCTGCCACAGGAATTTCTCCACACCGAGGTCGGTCTGGAGCAGATGGCCTACGCCATCATCGCGCTGGGGGAAGATACCCGCGTCATCATGGAGGCCACCGGTCGCTACCATGAGCCGGTAGCGGCGGCGTTGCACGAATACGGCATTTATGTCTGCGTCCTGAATCCGCTGTTCATCAAGCAGAGCGGGGGCGGCTCAATCCGCAAGGTCAAGACCGACAAGGCGGACGCCATGAAGATCGCCAAGTATGGCCTTGACAATTGGGTAGATCTGCGGGAATATACTCCCATGGACACGGTAAGACAACAACTGAAGCTGTGCAGCCGCCAGTACAACCTCTACATGAAAACGGTGGTATCGCTGCAAAACAATCTCATTTCATTGACCGACAAGACCTTTCCCGGTGTGAACGAACTGTTCTCCAGCCCAGAACGCGCCGACGGTCACCAGAAATGGGTGGACTTTGTCATGACCTTCTATCACTGCGACTGCATCTGCCGCGTCAGTGAGAATGCGTTTGCCGAGCGCTACCAGAAGTGGTGCAAGCGCAAGGGCTACCATTTCAGCGCGGAAAAGGCGCAGGATGTTTATCTCGGGAGCTGCGGTCATTTCACCACGCTGCCGAAGAACGACAACACGAAATTGCTCATTACGACTGCTGCCCAGCAACTGCTTGCAGGCAAGATGACGCTGGCCGCCTTGCGCACTGAAATGACACGCCTTGCCAAGCAATTGCCGGAGTATGATATCGTGCGTGCCATGTACGGTGTGGGCGAGACGACTGCCGTGCAGCTCATGGCGGAGATCGGCGACGTGCGCCGTTTTCCGCGCCGCAGCTCCATCGTCGGTTTCGCGGGTGTTGATCCGGCTGTAGACCAGTCCGGCAAGCACAGCGCCAAGAGCGTCCCTACGACCAAGCGCGGCTCTCCGCATCTTCGGAAAACGCTGTACCAAATCGTCTGCACTTACCTAAAGAAGTCTCCTGTAGATGAGCCTGTGTACCAGTTCCTCGACAAGAAACGCAGCGAGGGCAAGCCTTATTTTGTCTACATGACAGCCGCGCAGAACAAGTTCCTGCGCATCTACTATGCCCGTGTGAAAGAGTGCCTGGAGGCTTTTGACGCACAGCAGGACACCTCACAAAGATAAATCAGATTGCTACTTTATCCCGGCTGGCGAAGCTTTTTCTCCAGCCTGTTTTGTCATGCCCTTTTTCAGCTGTGCAAATTTTGCGGGACTTTTTTCACTTCAGCTATTGACTTTTGTTTGCAGGACTCCTCGTGCGTTCTCTCGATTGGGAACAGTGCCAGTATAGCAAACATCTGTTCGATTAGCAAGATGAGAAAGCAGAGGTGTTCCCCGCAAGGAACACCTCTGCTGGATCATTGCAGCCATGCGGCCATGCCGCGCATTTCGTCCAGCACCTCTGCGGGGCCGAGGATTCGGATCTTGCCGCAGAAGGTGAACACCCATGCAAAAAACGGTGGACTGGGTGCTACCTCCACGATGGCCTTGAAGTGGCCGTCATCTACTGTCACCGTTGAGACTTCTTCTCCAAAGCGGTCTATCACGCTGCGCATGACCTCGTTATCGCACAGCAGTTCCACCGTACACAGATCGTCCGGGTACATTCCGAATATTTTCCGCACATACTCAGCCGGGTCGAAGTCCGGCTTACAAACAGCTGCCTGATCGGATGATTCCACAGCCACCATTCGGTCCACCCGGAACTGTGCCAGTTTTCCATGCTTTTCCGACCAGCCCACAGCATAATAGCAATCCCGGCTCCAGATAAGGGCATATGGGCTGAACTGATAGCGGTAGCCGTTATGCTTGAGTATCTTTTCTTTCTGCGGGGTGTATTCGTAATACTGAAAGGTGATCTGCCGTTTTTCCTGAATGGCGTTATGGATCTCATCCACGCTGTAATAGATGCACTCATTCTCCGGTTTGGCGGTGCCGTCCATATAAATATGCCGATCCAACTGGCGGGCATGAGATTCACTGGTAAGCTTACCCAGCTTTCCAATAAGCCGCTCGCTCTTTTTGGCCGTAATGAAGCGGGAGGATTCCACCGCGTCCACCAGCAATTTTAACTCCGGCAGCTCAAATAACCGTTCTCCTACGAAGTATCGGTTCTGGGTGCTTTTGACACAGACGATGTCCATGCCGTTGCTTTGCAAGACTTCAATAGCGGAATATACGCTCTTGCGCCCTGCCTGAATGCCATGTTCCAGCCAGAAGGCAAGAATATCCGCTACGGAAGCCGGATGCTGATCATCCGTATGCTCATACAGATACCGCTGTAATAGCAACAGACCATATTGGGATTCATTTTTCATACCGCTTTCCTCTCTGTTTTCGCGTTTTTAGGAACAACTTGTTACAGTGCTTTTTTATAGCTTATCCTCTTAGAGTGGTATAAACGTCCTTGAGATGATTAAGTCATGATTTTTTCTGCTCACATTTTCGTGGCAAATCCAGTCCGTGCAGAGGTGCATAGTAAGACACATTGGTCCCATTCTGGTCGGTATCATCTTGTTTTAAAATAGAGATCTTTTCATCTGAATACCCATATCCTTTCAAAACATCTGTGGGTAACTTTTCAAAGGAAATTCTGGGTCAATGAGGCGCGTTTTGTGCCAGCAAAGCTTTTGCCATTGACACAGAAATACTGTTGCTCCCCTGCCGTTCTCGGCGTAGAGTTGCCGTTTAGCGCCGTACCAGCTACTGTTGGTCGCCGCAGAATTATTAATAACAAAATGATTTGGGAAGAAACAATGGTTCTTGTAGTGCTTTTACATCTCCCCGTTTGGGAAATATAATTTTCCCAAACGGGGGGCGTATTATGGCAGATGTAGCACTTATGGAGACGATTGGGAAAAACGTGAGGAAGTACCGAGAAAAAGCGCATCTCACTCAAGCAGAACTGGCCGAGCTCGTGGGAGTGGAGAATGCGTTTATTTCTCGCGTGGAGCGAGGACAAAAGCTCATGAAGCTGAAAACGCTGCTTGCGTTAGCCGATGCGCTCCATGTTTCCGCCGATCTTCTCCTTTATCAGGAATCCCGAAACGCCCAGATTCAAACACTTACTCTGATGCTGGAAGGACAATCGCCGGAGTTTGTTGACGGAATTATTGAGCTAGTCCGTACCTGCATTGAAAATTTTGATTCAAAGTAAGATAAAATATAAGATTTGTGTTAGAATGAAAAAAGCTTAAATCGGAGGGAGGGATTCCATGCGTCCAGAAGAAGATGCGTTCATAGAAAAGCTGTATCAAGATACTTTCCGGCTTCTGTGGGTGTATGCTATGTCAAAGCTCAACAATCCGGCTTTGGCTCAAGAGGTCGTTCAGGACGCTTTCCTTGAGGCTGTTAAAAATATAGATAAACTGATGTCTCATGAAAATCCCAAAGGCTGGATAAAGAATACCGTAAAATACAAAGTCAAACACGCAGAGCGTTCTTTCAATCGGTATATTCTTCGCTTTATATCTCTTGACACGGATATTCCTTTTGAAGATGCACGTTTTTCCATTGGAGATGGACATAATCCCAATATGTTTGACATTATGGAAAAAATTCATCGGATTCTAACCTCAGACGAATGGGACTTGCTTCGTAAAATTGCTCTGGAAAAAGTTCCATATAAAGATGTATCTGCGGAACTTGGAATTACGGTTTGGACTTGCCAAAAGAGGGTACAGCGGATTCGAGAAAAACTGCGAGAAAAATTCAAGGATGATTTGTATTAAAGAATGTCCGCTTTTCTATTTTGCGGGAATACATAGGTGAGGGGGTTCAGGCCATGGCTGATCGTGAAGCAAAAAACAAATACGCCTATCTGGACCAATTGACTACGGAAGAATTACAGGAGTTACTACGTGTTGACATTGATTCTCCTGTAAGCAGCGATGATGAGGCGATATTTTACATTCTGGGGGTGATTGAAAAAAGAGAATGTGCCGTCCCCTCCGTTTCGTTTCCTGATTTAGGTAAAAGTTGGAAAGAATTCAATGAGCTGTACAACAGGGCAGAAGCTACTGGAGCCTCTCTTTACCCTGCTGATCTTGAAAACATTCAGACTCAGGCCCAGGAAAAAAACTCCCCAATCAAGTCAGGTAAAAAGGCCCGAACGTTGAGGAGGTGCTTACTTGTTGCCGCAATCCTTGTCTGCCTGGTTGCTGCTTTGACAATTCCCATCTCTGGGTATGCAAACATTTTCCAAATGATAGGGCAGTGGTCGGCAGAACAGTTTGGCTTTAAGGTATCAAATACAGGTAATTATGATTCTTATGAAACTGAATCTAATAATTCCACTGCTACTGTTGGAGCAGATTTGCAGAATATTATGATTCAAAACGGCATTAAGGAGCTGATCGTTCCGAAGTGGATACCTGAAGGATTTGAATTATTGGATGACATTTCTGTCTATGAATTTGCTTCTTCTGGAAACCTCCAAATAGATGCTACATATTCAGACGGGACTGATGTTTTTGCAATTTCTTGTATAAGACATAATAGTCAAATTTATGATACATTTTATGAGAAAGATAATGGTGAAGTAGAAATCTATATAGCTGGTGGAACTGAACATTATATATTCTCAAATTTAAAATCCTACACAGCGGCATGGTGTACAGGGAGTCTTGAATGTTCAATAAGCACTACTCTGCCTAAATCGGATTTGGAAAAAGCAATTGATTCTATTTATGAGGAGTAACTTTTGATGAAAATGTTCAGACGCATGGCGGGCTTAATCCTGGTTTTCTCTTTCTTGCTGGCAACTTCAGCATTTGCCGCTACCAGGGCAAGCGAACAAATTCGTAGCTATTCTATATCTGTAACCGCGAACAGGGGGGGCGAAATTGCAATTGAGGTCTCCGTTTCTGCCCTGGGATTGATGAAGCAAATTGGTGTTGAAGAAATTCGCATTTATGAAAATGGGACCAGATTAGTTGAAAACCTTTCCAAAGACGATTCTGGGATGTCTAAGAAAAGCGCAACATCCTATGCCAACACGATTTTTTTTGATGGCGTAAGCGGCACACAATATCGGGTTGAAGTGTCCGTCTTTGCCGAAGATATGAATGGATCTTCTGATTCCCGTTCTAAAACCGTTACTTTAACAGCTCGGTAAAGTTTATTCTTAGCTATTGAGTATTTCTTTCAACATGCAGAACTTGGATCTGTAGGAGGCCAGTTGCTAAATACAATTTAAGAATCGAACTTTAAATTCAAAGAGCTATGGATGAGTGTCATAAACTGAACTCCTCCATAGCTCTTTCTAAGAAATATTTTTTAAGGCAACACCGCACAAAAAGTGCCAGGAACGGCAGGATGTGATATAATCCGGACTGCGTCAAGGGATGGACCTGTTGACAAAGTGGCGCGCAGATCCTTTCTGTGGTAAAATAGTTATAGGAGGGATGCAGCATGATGGGACACCAAAGCAGACAAATGGCAATGCTTTTCGTAGATATAGAGTCACTGATTCCAGAAACCCACCTGCTGCGGAAGATCGAGCGGATGGTATCCTTTGATTTCATCTATGATCTTCTGGCGCCATATTATCCGGCAACAGGCCGTCCATCTGTCGACCCTGTCAGTATGTTCAAAATGCTCTT
>ENA-ORLY01001577-ORLY01001577.1-human-gut-metagenome-genome-assembly--contig:-NODE-1577-length-26347-cov-4.560259_pt1 | contig 26347 bp, 21 predicted proteins | sample MGYA00243071_ERZ508832 | MGnify/ENA primary metagenome ERZ508832 (study PRJEB26277, sample SAMN04329777) | human gut metagenome | biome: human-associated habitat | host: Homo sapiens | place: USA... | reverse complement strand
GAGCTATGGAGATAGGATTCTAACAATCTTGGGAAGCACTGCTTCTCAAGATTGTTGCTCAGAAGCCTATCGGAATGCTCAGCGAACAGAAACATAATATTTCGTTTATACCGTTTTTCTTTTCATAAACCTATAAAATCACGACTTGTGAAAGGACGCTTATATCTGCCCTTCACACCCTAAGAAAGCACCACAGAATCTGCGACACTACGTCAATTAAACTCCGGTTAAGCCGCAGCTTTCCTGCTAAAGAGCTTTTTCAGACAACTGAATGCAACCATAACACCAAGTACCATAAGAAGTACGGCAACGACAAACTGAAGTCCGTCTACAAGAAGTGTTGCATTACCGCTCATGAAGTTGCTGACAAGGGCAATTGTTTTCTGAATCAGGGCAGTGAACGTAACTGCCAGCATAACAAACATTGGAATGTAAAGTGTCCATCCGGTACGACCGGTTGTTTTTAAGAAAACCGCTAAGGCAATCAATACAAGTGCTGCAAGCAGCTGGTTTGCAGAGCCAAACAGCGGCCAAACGTTGCTGTATCCGCCGAGTGTCAGCAAATATCCGAAAAACAGTGTGATCACAGTTGCAAAATATTTATTTGTCAGTACACGCTGTACCGGTGTCATATCTGCAGGATCGGTGGAATCTCCGTAGAACAATTCCTGGAAAGACATACGTCCGATTCTTGCAACAGAGTCAAGGGATGTCAGTGCAAGTGCAGATACACACATGGTCATAAATACAGTTGCAACGGTAACAGGGACACCAAGTTTTTCAAGGAATCCTGCGACACCGGAGGAGAAGATGGAGAATGGAGTTCCATCCGGTTTTGTTCCGTTTACGGCGACTGCGCCGACAACAACTAAGGAGACGATACCGAGTAAGGATTCTACGACCATGGCACCATAACCGACCATAGGCATATCTTTTTCGCTGCTGATCGTCTTAGAGGATGTTCCGGAAGATACCAGACTGTGGAAACCGGAAACAGCACCGCAGGCGATCGTTACGAATAAAGTAGGGAATAAACTGCTTCCACCTACATTGAATCCGCTGAATGCATTTAACTGCATGGAAGGATGTGCAACAATGACACCGACAACGGCACCGACGATCATACCGAGTAACATGAAGGTTGTCATGTAATCTCTAGGCTGCATTAAAAGCCACATTGGCATAACAGATGCTAAGAACAGGTAAGCCATTACGATGTAGATCCATGCAGTTTTGGTCGTGCAGATTGGGAATTTCATACCGATGATGAACATAACGACTAAAAGTACAATTGCAACGATTGCTTTTATCACTTCGTTCATCCTGCTTCCAAGGTGTTTCTGGATCACACCGAAGATAACAGCGACAACGATAAATAACATGGAAATCGAAGCGGCAGCAGAATTGGCGTAAGAGGTTGCATCTGTCATACCTTCAACTCCGGTTCCAACAAATGTTCCGGCAACCATATCTGTAAATGCTGCGATCACTAATAAAGTAAAAAGCCAGCAGAATAACATGAAAAGTTTCCGGCCTGTTTTACCGATGTACTTTTCAATGATCATACCCATGGATTTACCTTCATTTTTTACGGATGCATATAAAGCACCGAAGTCCTGTACAGCACCGAAGAAAAGTCCGCCGATGATGAGCCAGAGCAATACCGGAACCCATCCAAAAACAGATGCAAGGATCGGACCTGTGACAGGACCTGCACCTGCGATGGAAGAAAACTGATGTGAGAATACGGTAAATTTGGAGGAGGGAACATAATCTTCGCCATCCTCATGTGTGTAAGCAGGGGTTTTGGCATTTGGGTCGATTCCCCATTTCTTTGCAAGCCAGCGTCCGTAGAAGAGGTAGCCTGCACCAAGTGCAACGATACCGATTAAAACAATAACTAAACCATTCATAACTTTTTTCCGCCTTAAGGCGGCTCCTTTCTGAAAATGTATTTTTTCTGGGAACAAAATACATTGTGCAAAGTGGAAACAATGGGATTCACGTCCTGCGCACAGTCTGCTGGCATGAAAAAAAGCCTTCATCTCCGGATATATTCATATCTCAAAGACGAAGGCTTAAGCTTCCGCGTTACCACTTTGTTTGCCGTAAAATACGACCTCTCTGTCTTATCTTTGTGGGCAGATGCTTACAACAATAAGCTTCTAAATAACGGTAGAATACCGGTGACACTTACTATGAAAATTCAGTGCACTGCTCGCAGAGGATAGTTCCTGAAGCTGTATACTGCCTTACACCAGCCGGCAGCTCTCTGTGATACAGGTTTCTCAGATAACCTTGTTCTGTTCGTTGCATTTTGTTCTCTGTTTGAATAACAAAATAGCACTTTGATCTGGTAAAGTCAATGATCCATTTTTAATCTGTTTTATTGATTTATTTTAATCGTTACTGTTCACTCGTATCTCGTTCCAGTAATTTTTATTCCGCATTTAAAGAACTCATATAGTCTGTAACGGAATCAAGGTTTGCATAAATGGTTTCCATAGGCTTGTTTGCCTCATAAGCACTGTATCCGGAGTAACCGGCCCAGCCGATGATACCGGCAGCGACAAGACAGCCAGCGACATAACCGGCGATACGCATTCTCTTTTCCTTTGCCATAATTTTCTTACGATTCTTTTTTTCTTCTTTATAACGGTCTACTTTTGCCTGACTCATAATCAATCTCCTAACTTCTTAAACTTTCTTCACTATACTGCATTTTACTGGAAAAATCAATGAAATTTGGTAGAAACAGAAATGAACTTTATGACAAAAATATATCGCAGTCATAAAATATTCGAATAACAGTCGGGATGTTATTTCTTGCACTTTATACGAAAATTGGATAGAATAGTACTGTTCGGATCGTACATGGACATTTTACTGCAAAGGTACGAAAGAATGAGATTTTCAAATGTGCAAAATGATAGAAAGATGGGGATAGAAAAAGATGAGTCTTGCAGACAAAATTTTTGTAAATATGTGTAAAGATATTTTAGAGAACGGGACAAGCACGGAGGGCGAGAAAGTCCGCCCACACTGGGAAGATGGAACGAGTGCCTACACAATCAAAAAATTCGGTGTGGTGAACCGTTATGATCTCTCAAAAGAGTTTCCGGCAATCACATTAAGAAAAACTGCCATCAAAACATGTACGGAAGAGATGCTCTGGATCTGGCAGAGAAAATCAAATAACATCCATGATTTAAACAGTACCGTATGGGATGAATGGGCAGACGAAGATGGTTCCATCGGAAAAGCATACGGATACCAGTTAGGGGTAAAACATCAGTATAAAGAAGGCATGATGGATCAGGTTGACCGCGTGATTTATGATCTGAAACATAATCCGTTCAGCCGCCGCATTATGACAAATATTTATGTGCACCAGGATCTTCATGAAATGAATTTATATCCGTGTGCCTACAGTATGACATTTAACGTGACACACAAGGAGGGAGACGAAAAGCTGACTTTGAATGCTATTCTGAATCAGCGTTCCCAGGATGTGTTAGCGGCAAATAACTGGAATGTGTGTCAGTATGCGGTATTAATGCATATGCTTGCGCAGGTGTGTGATATGCAGGTCGGCGAGCTGGTACATGTGATTGCGGATGCTCACATTTATGACCGTCATATCCCGATCATTAAGGAACTGATCGGGAGAGAGCAGCATCCGGCGCCAAAATTCACATTAAACCCGGAAATCAAAGATTTTTATCAGTTTACGACTAAAGATATTACCATTGAGGATTATGTGACGGGGCCGCAGATCAAAAATATTCCGATCGCAGTATAAGCCTGACTGGAATATTTTATGAGAGGATAAAATACAGGATAAAATAATACGACACTGACAAGTGATACAGAGTGAAAAGTTGGAGGAAATATGAATTTAATCGCAGCTGTAGATAAAAACTGGGCAATCGGATGTAAGAATAAACTGCTGGTGAGTATTCCGGCAGACATGAAGTTTTTCCGTGAGACGACAACCGGGAAAGTGGTCGTCATGGGAAGAAAAACGTTGGAGAGTTTTCCAAACGGACAGCCTCTCAAAAAAAGAGTGAACATCGTGCTGACGCATGATAAAAATTTTAAGGCGGGAGATGCCATTATCGTTCATTCGATGGAAGAATTGCGGGAGGAGTTAAAGAAATATCCAAGTGAGGATATTTATGTGATCGGTGGAGAGACCATTTATAAACAGCTTCTCGATGACTGTGATGTGGCGCATATCACAAAGATCGATTATGCATTTGAGGCAGATGCCTATTTCCCGAATCTCGATGAGATGCCGGAGTGGAAAATCACGCAGGACAGTGAGGAACAGACGTATTTTGATCTGGAATATTATTTTTACAAATACGAGAAGGTTAAATAATATCAATAAAGTTGTTAAAATATATCATACCAAAAAGATGAAAATTGATTTATAATTGCTAAAACCCAGACAGAGAGACTGCTGGGTTTTACCTTTACTTGAATGAGGAGTTTCCTGATAGGAAAAAGAAAAAAATGGAAAATTTTATCTATAGTATCAACGTGACAATGCCGATTTTTCTGGTCATGGTGATCGGATACATTTTAAAGCAGATCGGAATGCTGAACGATAACTTTGTCACAGTGGCAAATAAGTTCAATTTCAAGGTCACGCTTCCGTTTATGCTGTTTAAGGACATTGCAGGCGTTGATATTAAAGCAGTATTTGATATTAAATATGTGCTTTTCTGTGCGATCGTGAGTACCATCTGTTTCTGGGTGGTATGGGGTACAGCAAAGCTTCTGGTGCGGGATAAAACGATCCGCGGGGCATTTGTACAGTCGTCTTTCCGCGGAAGTGCGGCGGTTATGGGGCTGGCTTTTATCCAGAATATCTACGGTTCCTCTGCAATGGGACCGCTGATGATCGTCAGTGCAGTGCCACTCTATAATATTTTTTCTGTGATCGTGCTGACATTTGAGGCAAATGACAGCACAGGGATCGACAAGAAAGCAAAGATCCGACAGGCGGGAATCAATATATGTAAGAATCCGATCATTTTAAGTATCCTGGCAGGACTGATCGTGGGACTGCTTGGGATTCAGTTCCCGACGCTGGTAAATAAGACGGTCAGCAACGTGGCGCAGATGGCAACCCCTTTGGCACTGATCACCATCGGAGCAGGATTTGAGGGAAGAAAAGCGCTGGCGAAGATCGCACCGACCATGGCGGCGTCTATGATCAAACTGGTGCTTCAGCCACTTGTTTTTCTGCCGGTTGCTGCCTGGATGGGATTTTCCGGGGAAAAGATGATCGCAATTCTGATCATGCTGGCATCCCCGACTACGCCGAGCTGTTATATCATGGCAAAGAGCATGAACAATGATGAAGTGCTGACGGCGAGCGTTATTGTAACAACGACATTGATGGCGGCGTTTACGTTGACCGGATGGATTTTTTTGCTCAAAACATTAGGTTATATCGGTTAGTCAGAGGAAAAAAGATACACAGTCAGTAGAAAGTATCATTTTATGAAAGCACAGATTATTTTGAAGTATAAATGGAAAGGGTAAGACAGAAAGATGGATATTACAGGTAGAAAATTATTTGTCAAGGCATTACAGGAAGAGGGTGTCGATACAATTTTCGGTTATCCGGGTGGAACGGTGACGGATCTTTTTGATGAATTATATAAACAGGATGAGATTGAAATTGTCTTACCAAGACATGAGCAGGGACTTTTACATGAGGCAGAGGGATATGCAAAATCGACAGGAAAAGTGGGTGTCTGCCTGGTGACCAGCGGGCCTGGGGCAACGAATATCATGACAGGACTTGCAGATGCACATTACGATAATATTCCGCTTGTCTGTTTCACAGGTCAGGTGCCGTTGAATCTGATCGGAAACGATGCTTTTCAGGAAGTTGACATTGTCGGAATGACAAGAAGTATTACAAAGTATGGCGTGACGGTCAGAGACCGCAAGGATTTAGGAAAGATCATTAAGATGGCCTTTCACATTGCAAGCACAGGAAAACCGGGACCGGTCTTAATTGATCTTCCAAAGGATATCCAGACGGCGAGCGGACCGGCGGAATATCCGGACAGCGTGCAGATCCGTGGATACAAACCGAATGAGAGCGTGCATATCGGGCAGTTGAAAAAAGCATACAAACTGTTAAAGTCAGCAAAAAAACCATTGATCCTGGCTGGTGGCGGTGTCAATATTGCAAAAGCAAATGAGTTGTTGAAAGAATTTGCAGAGAAAATGAACGTTCCGGTTGTGACGACCATTATGGGAAAGGGTGCGATTGCCACAACGCATCCGCTTTATATCGGAAATACGGGGATGCATGGAAAATATGCAAGCAATAAAGCAGTCAGCGAGTGTGATGTTTTATTTTCCATCGGAACAAGATTTAACGACCGTATTACCGGAGATCTGAATGAATTTGCACCAAAAGCAAAAATTGTACATATTGACGTGGACACTGCTTCCATTTCCAGAAATGTTGTGGTAGACGTTCCAATCGTATCGGATGCAAAACTTGCCCTGGAAAAATTGCTGGAATGGGCAGAACCAAAGGATACGGCTGCATGGCAGGAGAGAATTAAGGCATGGGATGAAAAGAATCCACTTGAGATGCGCAGAGACCGCGGCATGACACCACAGATGATCATGGAACACATCAACCATACGTTTGACGAGGCGGTTTTTGTCACGGATGTAGGACAGAACCAGATGTGGGCAACGCAGTATCTGGATATTGACGAAAAACGCCAGATGATCACTTCCGGCGGGCTTGGAACAATGGGATTCGGTTTTCCTGCGGCGATCGGTGTAAAGATTGGAAACAGGGATACGGAGGTAGTCTGTGTCACCGGTGATGGCGGTTTCCAGATGAACATTCAGGAGATGGCAACAGCAATCGTGCAGGGGACACCGGTTATCATCTGCCTGCTCAATAACCAGTATCTTGGCATGGTCCGCCAGATGCAGCAGCTTTTTTATGGCAAACGCTATTCCGCAGTATGCTTAAGAAAGAGAAGAAGCTGTCCGGCAAACTGCAAGGGACCAAATGAAGCATGCCCTCCATATACACCGGATTTTGTTGCACTTGCAGAAAGCTATGGTGCGCATGGCATCCGTGTAGAGCGGGAAGAAGACATTCAGGCAGCTTTGGATAAAGCGAGAACTTACAAAGATGCACCGACAGTCATTGAATTTCTGATCTCTTCGGATGAGATTGTGCTTCCGATGGTAAAGGGTGGAAATCCGATGAGCGAGATGATTTTGAAATAGGCGGATACAGATATGGTGAGAGAGGAAAATATCATGAAAGACAGATGGATTGCACTATATGTAGAAAATCAGGTTGGTGTTCTGGCAAAGGTTTCCGGTCTTTTTTCCGGGAAATCATACAATTTGCAGAGTCTGACAGTTGGAACGACAGAGGACGAGACGGTTTCCCGTATGACCATCTGCGTTACCAGCGATGACATCACGTTTGAACAGATCAAAAAGCAGCTAAACCGTATGGTGGAAGTAATCAAAGTCATTGATCTGACAGATGTGCCGATTCATATGAAAGAGATTCTGTTTGCAAAGGTTCTCCGCGTGAATGCCGCGGAAAAAGAAGAAGTATTCCAGATTGCACAGGTGTTTAATGTGCAGGTGGTCGATATCGGAAATGACAGTGTCCTGTTGGAATGTAAACTGACTGCCCGCAGAAATAACGAGCTGATCGCATTGCTGAAATCAAAATTTAAGACCATTGAGGTAGTGCGCGGCGGAGCAGTAGCAATTGAATCCATCAGTACAAGCTGTAGATAATAAAATTTTTCGAAAATTATAGCAAAAGTAATGTACAACTTAAATACCCTGTGATATAATAAAAATGTTTTGAAATGTAGTATTAAAAACTACGTTGGAAAACGTATATTTAAGAATAAGAAGTCATAAAGCTATTTTGCAGATGACAGTAGTAAATAAACGAGGTATTTATGATGCAGAAAAAAGTACAGATCATCAGTGATGGTTCCCTGGATCTCTCACAGGAACTCACAAAGGAAAAAGATATTGAGGTTGTTCCATTTTACGTGTCTTTTGACAGTGAAACGTATCAGAAGGAAATGGTAGAAGTCGGTGTCAGGGAATTCTATCAGGAAATGGTGGATCACCCGACCGTTTTCCCAAAGACATCCATGCCATCCGTGCATGATTATTATGAGGTGTTTGAAAAACATGCGAAGGAGAAGATGCCGGTCATCTGTATCTGTATCACCAGAAAATTCAGTGGCTCCCTGCAGTCTGCGACAACGGCAAAAGATATGATATTAGAGGAATACCCGGATGCACAGATCACGGTCATTGATTCTACAGTCAATACTGTGCTGCAGGGATTATATGTATTAGAGGCATGCAGACTGCGCGATATGGGCTTAGAGTATCAGCAGATTGTAGATGCGTTACTGCCGATCCGTGAGACAGGAAGAATTTTTTTCACGATCGGAAGTATTGACTATTTAAAACATGGCGGAAGGATTGGAAAATTAGCCGGGATTGCAGCCAGTGCATTAAAAATCAAACCTCTGATCACGTTAAAAGAAGGTGAAATCTTTAATTCCGGCATTACAAGAAATCGTCTTAAATCCATGAAAAAAGTTGTGGATATGACAAGGGAATATTTAGATGAAGTCAATGCAAAACCGGGAGAGTACAGTTTCTGCATCGGTTATGGATATGATTATAACGAAGCACTGGAGTTTCGAGAGATGTTAAAGGATCTGGTCAAAGAACGTCTTGGAATTGATGAGATCGGTATTTACCAGATCGGTGCAACCATTGGAGTGCACACAGGACCATATCCGATCGGGATCGGAATTATAAAGCATGCATTGACAGAGTAACTGATATGTACCCCTTTTACTGGACATCCAGTGAAAGGGGTACATATCATATCAGGGCGATTTTTAGTTCCTGTTTCCGGAACTAATGATAATATTTTAAGAATAATCCCGTAAGATCTCCTTTTAAGTTCACACCGAGGAAAATAAGCGTTTCGGAAAGAGCGTACATGGTTGCGGCCATATCTTCAAAGTTTGCGTTATTTCCCATGTGTCCAATGCGGATCACTTTGCCGGAAAGATCATCAAAAGATCCGGCAAGCATGATATTGTGCTCTTTTTTCATGCGGGAAAGAATTGCATCGCAAGTGGTCTCTGCCGGAATGTCAAACACAGTGACGGTATCGGAGAAACCGCTTTCCAAGTGAAGCTTTAAACCGGCTTCTGTCAAAGCGCGTCTGGCTGCTTCGGCGATACGGTGTGTGCGTTCTTCTAACTCTGGATCGGAAGCGATATTGTCAAAAGCAGCACGTAAGCCGTAAATATCGCTGATCGGCATGGTATAAGGAAACCATTTTTTCTCATAATATCCCTCAAAAGCCAGAAGGCTTGCATAGAAGGAACGGATCGGCGTCTTACGTGCGTGCATGGCATTTTTTACAGCATCGCTTATTGTGACAAAAGTAAGTCCCGGAGGTGCGGAAACAGCTTTCTGGGAACCGCCGCACAGAAGATCGATCTGGAACTTATCGACATCCATGTGATTTCCAAACATTCCGGAAACGGAATCTACAACGGTCAGAATGCCGTATTCTTTTAAAAGCGGACAGATTTTCTCTACCGGATTGAGCATGCCGCTTGGGGTGTCACAGTGAACAACGGTCGCATATTTATAATCATGTTGCTCCTTTATATAAGAAGAAAGAGCTTCCGGGTCGATGGCATTCAGGCGGTCGGCATGATAAAATTCCGGCACACCACCGTACATGGATACAAAGTCCGCAAAGCCTTCGCCGTACACGCCGTTCTCAATGATGAGCACTTTATCTCCCGGTTCCGTGAGGGAGGCGCAGGCAGCTTCCAGACCTAAAATTCCCTCTCCATCCAAAATGAGAGTTTCGTTTTTCGTGCCGAGCAGGGAACTGATCAGTTCGCAGGTATCTTTATAAAATTCTACGAAATCTTCATCCAGATCAGGATTGGTACATACAAGGCTTCTTGCCATACGTACATTTTCTTTTACCTGGGTTGGCCCAGGAGTCATGACTTTATACATAATTACTTCCTTCTTTATCATAGATTGTTTTGTAAATGAGATTGGTGTTACACAGCTTATAACATTTTATTTACGATTTTCTGAAGCTGTCCGACGATCAAAAGAACGATGACAGCAGCAACACCGATCTGGACAAGGTTTCCGGGAATGGAAGTAACCGGTGCAATCCAGTTTCCGTAAATGATACCCTCTGCAATGTAGTAACCAGCGACTTTGATCACGCATGCAACTGCGATCGCAAGTGTGTTCCAGCCAAAGCCGTGATGTTTTTCTGTGATGGCACCTACGGCATATCCCATCAGACCGACAATGATCAGTGTGAATGGAGCCCATGCAGTCCAGCCGGAGAGCAGATCGAAGAGTCCCATGCCGACTCCGCCGGCGATCGCACCACTTTTCTTACCAAAAATAATGGCGCAGATAAAAAGAGGTACGTTTCCGAGATGGATCAATCCGCCGTTTGCAGTGATTGGAAGTCTTATATTAATAAATGCAGTGAATACGTAGGTCAGGGCAATAAAAAGAGCCGTGATCGTGATAAAACGGATATTTGATAAAGATTTTGAATCAGCAGTCTGTGCTGTAGAGGTAGTTGATGTTTTCATAAATAAAATTCTCCTTTTTATGGTTTGTATTTGTGTCAATTCCCAGGATTGTTGTTGGGATTACTATATACAAAAACTGTCATGAATTAAAAATCCAGTTTAAAACAAATTGACCATGCCAGTTTTAAATATATAATAATATTGACAAAACAATACTATATGTTGTATAGTATTAAACAAGAAATAATATTACAAATAAAATAACAAGGAGTGAGTACATGGTATTTAATACAGGCGCAGCCCTTTTGGATGCGATTGTTCTTGCTGTCGTGTCAAAGGAGGAAGAAGGAACCTACGGATATAAGATCACGCAGGATGTGCGGAAAGCGATTGAGGTTTCAGAATCCACACTGTATCCGGTTTTGCGAAGACTGCAAAAGGATGAATACCTGATCGTGTATGACAGGGAGTGCGGAGGAAGAAACCGGAGATATTACCAGATTACGGAGACCGGCGAAGAAAAGCTGGCAGAATACCGCAGCGAGTGGGAATCGTATTCTTCGAAAATATCAGAACTATTTTCAGGAGAGGAGTCAGAAGAATGAATAAAGAAGAATTTTTAAAACGTCTGGAGCAGCTGCTTTCGGATATTTCAGAGGAAGAGAGAGCGGATGCACTTGCCTTTTACAGAAGTTATTTTGAGGATGCCGGAATTGGAAATGAGGCATCAATTTTAGAGGAACTGGAGTCGCCGGAGAAGGTGGCGGAAGTGATCAAGAAAGATCTTGGGGTGAGTGAAACGGCTGATGCGGAAACACCCGAGGAAGATGTGCGCAGCGAAAAAAATGAGACTCATACAGAAGGGACATCTGGGGATGGTCAAAATGCCAAAACACGAATGGATGATCCATATATGAACAGTTTATATGGAAGCAGTACTTACGGGTCAGGTAATTATGAGCAGAAGAATACTGCTTATACCGGCGGAACTTATGGCAGTCAGAATACGTCCGGCCAGATCGATATAGAGAATCTGAAAAAGGAAAATCAGAAGAATAAAACAGAAAAAACAGTTTTATGGGTGATCCTCGCAGTTTTGACAAGCCCGGTCTGGATCACGGTTGCAGCGGTTCTGGCGGCGATTCTTGTAGCAATTTTAGCGTGTGTGTTTGCAGTGGCAGTCAGCATTGTTGCAGTGATGGCGGCGTTAGTGATCACCGGATTTGTATTGGCAGGCATTGGTGTCGGATATCTTTTCACAAAAGGCGTGGCAGTAGGTCTTGGACTGTTAGGCGGTGGACTTTTGGTTCTTGCGCTTGGAGTACTTGCAGTGTGGCTTGTGGTATGGTGCTTTGGCTGGTTTGTCCCATGGGCAGTGAAAGGCATTGCAGGGCTTTGCAAAAAGGCATTTGGCAAGACAAAGAGAGGAGTGTGAGATGAAATGAAAAAATTTACAAAGATTATATTGATCATTGCAGGAAGCTTAGCCGCACTCGGAATTGTTTTCAGCGGTATCGCCGCAGTGATGGGAGCCGGATGGTCAACCATCCACCGGAAAGCACTTGCCGGTGAACTTGATTTTGGCAACTGGCATATTGGCAATGGAGTTTATTATGCTTATGATCAGGGACATGGCATCTTGGATCATTTTTGGGATGATGATTATGATGATTGGGATGATGATTATGATGACGATGATGATTGGGACGACGACGACTGGGATAATGACGACTGGGATGATGAGGATGACGAGCTCATGGATGATAATAGGGCGGTGGAGAGTTTTGGTTCCTGGATCCTGAATCTTACGGATTTGAAGAGTGAACCGGCAGGAACGGAAAGCTGCATTATACCTTATCCGGCATCAGAAGCTGCTTCCCTGAAACTGGAACTGGATGTGGTAAATGAACTTATTTTTGAAGTGTCGGATTCTGCGGATGAGATCAGTATTAAAATGGAAAATGGGTATCAGGATTATCTTTCTACAAAACAGAAGGATTCCAATCTGAAGGTATCCTATCACAGCGGACACCACCATTTTGAGAAAGGACCGACCTTTACGGTAGTTCTGCCAAGACAGTGCGAAAATCTGACACTGGACATTGTAGTGGGAGCCGGGGATATTTCCATGGAAAGCGAAGCGTTTACGGCAAGAAAAGTAAATGTGTCTGTTGGAGTGGGAGAACTCTCTGTGAATCAGATTTCAGCCAGCGAGAAAGCCGTGTTTGAAGTTGGTACAGGAGATGTGTCGATTCTGAATGGACAGTTCCCGAAAGTGTCTATCGAAGCAGGAGTTGGAGATGCCGTGTTCAGCGGAAGCGTTTCAAATAAACTAGAAGTGGAGGCAGGAACCGGCGATGTCAATGTCTCTCTTACCGGAACAGAGAAAAGCTATGCATTTGATCTGTCTGCCGGACTTGGAGAAATCAGGTTGAACGGGCAATCGAAAGGGGCTTTTGATGCGGAGTATGAGACCGGCAGCAACGGCGGAGCAGAAGTGGAACTGACTGCAGGAGTGGGAGATATTTCTGTTTTGACGGAAAAATAATAAGGATGTTTCATGAACGCCCTTATACATATGGATAAAAATTGAAAAGGCTCAGATCGGTGTGTTGTACGTCTGCAAAATCCGGTCTGAGTCTTTCTTTTGGTATGTCCTGCTTATTTCCATACTTTGTCTTTTTAATCACAATATGATATGATGAACACGAAAGAAAAAACATACAAGAATTCGTATATTTTAATAAGAAGAACAGGAGCAGGGGAATGGGAAAAAGAACACGGATTGTTTTATATGCACTGTCACTTGTGACAATGCTTGCAATGGTGACACTGATCATTTTTTCACATGGAAGACAGAGCGGTGAGCCGGCGAAAGATGCGCTGTCCGAGACGGATATCAGCAGCACGGAGGAACCGGTTCAGATACCGGAAGCGGATGAGCCAGAAGAGACGGAAGCAGCAGACGGGCAGAACGGGATCCAAAACGATACAGAACAGGAAGAAGTGGACATAGCAGATGACACAACACTGATTTTTGCAGGGGATGTACTGTTTGCAAACGCCTTTAAAAGCAACTATGATGCGGGCGGAATTGAAAAAGTGATCGAGCCGCAGCTGCTGCAGGAGCTGCAGGATGCAGATATTTTCATGGTGAATAATGAGTTCCCATTCAGTAACCGTGGAGAGCCGATGGAGGACAAACAGTTTACGTTTTGCTGTGATCCGAAATATGTGAAAGCTTTAAATGAGATGGGCGTGGATATTGTATCACTCGCCAACAATCACACCTTAGATTATGGAAGAGATGCGTTGTCTGATACGTTTACGACACTGGACGGAGCCGGTATTTTGTATGCAGGAGCCGGAGAGACTAAAGAACGCGCATATGAATTGCAGATTATCGAGAAAAATGGAAAAAAATTCGGATTTCTTGCGGCATCCCGCGTGGTGCCGGAATCAAACTGGAAAGTGGAAGAACGGACACCGGGAATGCTGACCGCTTATGATGATACAAAATTGGTACAGTTGATCAAAGAAGCCCGGAGCGGATGTGATTTTCTGTCGGTCTATATCCACTGGGGCGTGGAATACGATGCGTATCCGCAGGACTATCAGACAAAGATTGCCACAGATTGTTTTAATGCAGGGGCAGATCTGATCCTTGGAGCACATACACACTGTTTACAGGGAATTTCCTATATCAGTGGGAAACCGGTCTTTTACAGCCTTGGAAACTTTGTGTTTGGACAGAACATTGATAAGACGGCTGCAGTGAAAGTACAGGTTTCGTCCGATGGAACCGTATCTTATGGATTACTTCCGGTTTATGCGGCGGGGGGCACAACAAAACTGATGGATACAAACAGTGCATCTGCGCTGTATCAGTATATGACACAGATTTCAGATGGCGTTACGATCGGTGCGGATGGAAAAATCAATTAAAGGGGAGAAGAACATGAAAAAGAAACTTATGAGAATGCCGAAGGTGGTTACGATACTCGTTGCGGTACTGATCGTAGCTATTTTTCTGGGAAGTATGGATGTGGCAGCGTTTTTTCTTGCCGATACAGTTTCGCTTCCGGGTTATGGAAGCAGTATGATCGCAGAGTTTATGGCAGGAGTGGTTGCATTTCTGCTTTTATGCCTGTTTGGCTATTTTGGAGTGCTGGGAGAAAAAGGAAAGGGATTTATCCATGGCCTTTATATTGGCGGATTCCTGACAGGATACTGTTGTCTGGAACTGGCGGCACAGCTTTATGTACAGATGATGACACCGGATGCAAAAGTCGTATCTGCATTGGAAATCCTGTTTTTTGCTGCAACCATGTTTCTGATCGGATGGACGGAGGAACTTATTTTCCGCGGTGTGATCCTGAATCTGTTTCTGGAACGTTTTTCCAAAACGAAAAGAGGGATTCTCTGGGCGGTCATTCTCAGTGGTGTATTGTTCGGGGCGGTACATTTGACAAATATTTCACAGGGAGTGACGGTGACAAGTGCGATGATCCAGGCGATCAACGCTGCCTTTCTGGGTGTGATCTTTGGCGCTGTTTATGCCCGGTCAGGAAATATCTGGCTTGTAATGACTTTTCATGCACTGGTCGATTTCGCAAGTCTGATGGGCAGCGGAATTTTTGGAACTGGAACAACTGTGGAACAGATCAACCAGATGTCTGCCGCTAATTTGATTGCCGTTCCTGTTTTGCTGATTCCGTGTATTGTGCTGCTTCGCCCGAAAAAACTTCTGGAGATGGAGCAGGAGGCAAATCATATCGTGGTGTTTGAAACATTCGAGGAGGCAGACCGGAATGCTGCTCTGTCGCTCGCACTTGGAATGATATCCATTCTGACAGGCTTTATGGGATATGGTCTTGGTATTGGGATCGCTGGGCTGATCGGTGGCAGACTTTCAAGAAAGGTGCAGCCGGAGAAAAACGGAATGGCACTGGCGGGTATGATTTTATCCGGAATCGGTATGGCGGTATCGATCATTGGAATGATCGTGCTGTGTTTTGTCTATTCAAATCTGAATGGTCTCTCTGCCGTTATGATGATGAATGGTGTGAAGTGATTTTAAGACAAATAAGCTAAAACAAGTTTACATTTACTAAAAATAAGGTTATTATTTCAATAACCTTTTGAGAGAGCGGTAAAATCTTTCAAAAATAGCAGGAAGAAGATAGGAGAATTGCGATGAGTTACATGGAAACCTACAGAGAATGGTGTTCAAACCCATATTTTTCAGAGGAAACAAGAGCAGAATTAGAAGCAATCAGGGACAATGAGGCAGAGATCGAGGACCGTTTCTACCGTCAGCTTGAGTTTGGAACCGGGGGACTCCGCGGAGTGATCGGGGCAGGAACAAACCGTATGAACATCTACACCGTAAGACAGGCGACACAGGGACTTGCAAACTATATCATTTCCCAGAACGGGCAGGAAAAAGGAGTTGCCATCGCACACGATTCCAGAATCATGTCACCGGAATTTGCCGAGGAGGCAGCACTCTGCCTGAATGCAAACGGAATCAGGGCTTATGTGTTTGACAGCCTTCGCCCGACACCGGAGCTTTCATTTGCAGTCCGTGAACTTGGCTGTGTTTCAGGAATTGTGATCACAGCAAGCCATAACCCAAGAGAATACAATGGATACAAAGTTTACTGGGAGGATGGTGCGCAGATCACACCGCCTCATGATAAAAATATCCTTGCAGAAGTTGCAAAAGTAACTTCTTTTACACAGGTTAAGACTATGGAAAAAGAGGATGCCGTGAAAGCCGGACTTTTTGTGACGATCGGAAAAGAAATCGACGACCGTTACATGGAAGAACTGAAAAAACAGTCCATCCATCCGGAAATCATCAAAGAGATGGCAAAGGATATCAAGATTGTATACACACCGCTACATGGAACCGGAAATCTCCCGGTGCGCCGTGTGTTAAAAGAACTTGGATTTGAAAATGTCTATGTTGTAAAAGAGCAGGAACTTCCGGACGGAAATTTCCCGACCGTAGCATATCCAAACCCGGAATCTCCAAAGGCATTTGAACTTGCCTTAAAACTTGCAAAAGAAGTGGATGCAGACATCGTGCTTGCGACAGATCCGGACGCAGACCGTCTTGGCGTATACTGCAAAGACACAAAGACCGGAGAGTATGTGACTTTCACCGGAAATATGTCCGGAATGCTCATAGCAGAATATATTTTAAGAGAGAAAACGGCAACCGGAACGATGCCGGAGAATCCTGCACTTGTAGAGACTATCGTTACAACGGACATGGCAAAAGCGATGGCAGCTTCCTATGGCGTGGCACTGATCGAGGTACTGACCGGATTTAAGTATATCGGAGAGCAGATCAAATGGTTTGAACAGAACCACTCCCACAACTATGTATTCGGTCTGGAGGAGAGTTATGGATGCTTAGCCGGAACATATGCAAGAGATAAAGATGCCTGCGTAGCAGTCATGATGTTGTGCGAGGTGGCTTCCTGGTGCAAAAAACATGGAAAAACATTGTGGGATGCCATGATCGACCTGTATGAGAAATACGGTTACTACAGAGAGGGACTTTCCACGATGACCTTAAAAGGAATCGACGGAGCCGCCCAGATCCAGCAGATGATGAGTGATATGCGGAACAATCCAAAGAAAACACTCGGTGGATTTGAAGTGCTTGCAGTCCGCGATTACAAAGAGGATACAAGAAAAGATTTAAAGACCGGGGAAGTGACAAAAACAGGACTTCCGGCTTCCAATGTTTTATATTATGAACTTTCTGACAATGCATGGTGCTGTGTGCGCCCGTCCGGAACAGAGCCTAAGATCAAATTCTACTATGGAGTCAAAGGCACCTCTTTGCAGGATGCAGAGGAAAAACTGGAAGCATTAAAAAAGGATCTTGTGGAAGAATAGATAAATGAATATTTGCAGAAGTTGTGATTGCCTCTGAGAAAAAGTAAATATATAATTTAGATTTAATATTTATACCAAAATAAAAAACAAGAATCAGAGACAGAGAAGGAGAATCACATGTTTGATGACAAATTTGTCTGGGGCGTGGCAAGCAGCGCATATCAGGTAGAGGGAACTGACCCGGATGACGGAAGAGGAAAGACGGTCTGGGACACTTTTACGGAGCAGGGACGCATTTTTCAAAATCAGAATGCGTACACAAGCTGTGATCATATGCATCATTATAAAGATGACTATGCATTAATGAAAAATCTGGGGATAAAAGCATACCGTTTTTCCTTAAACTGGGCGCGGATTCTGCCGGAAGGTACCGGGCGCGTCAATGAAAAAGCAATTTTGATGTACCGTGACATGATCCTTACAATGAAAGAAAATGGCATTACACCATATATTACCCTGTTTCACTGGGAGTTTCCACAGGCATTGCAGGAAAAAGGCGGCTGGCTGAATGAGGAAGTGGCAGACTGGTTCGGGGAATATGCAAAAGTGGTGGCAGAGAATTTTTCGGATCTCTGTGAGTATTTTATCACGATCAACGAGCCGCAATGTGTGGTTGGACTTGGACATTTAAGCGGTGTTCATGCACCGGGATTGAAATTATCGGTTCCAGAGACTTTTCAGATTGCACATAATCTGTTGAAAGCGCACGGACAGGCAGTGATCAATTTAAGAAAATACGCAAAACAAAAAATACGGATCGGCTTTGCACCGACCGGGGGAGTGGCTTATCCATACACGGACAGTGCAGAAGATATCGAGGCTGCCAGAAAAGTTTATTTTGGATTTTACAATCCGATGGATAACTGGACCTGGAATATCTCATGGTTTTCAGATCCGGTCTTTTTAGGTCATTATCCGAAAGAGGGACTGGAAAAATTCAAAGAGTATCTGCCGGAGATCACAGAGGAAGATATGCAGCTGATTCATCAGCCACTGGATTTTATGGGACAGAACATATATAATGGCTATTATGTGCGTCAGGGCGCAGACGGCGAACCGGAGTTTGTGGACCGGGAACCGGGATTTCCAAAGACGGCGTGCAACTGGCCGGTAACACCAAAAGCATTTTATTATGGAATCAAATTTTTGACGGAGCGGTATCCGCTTCCTTTGTATATCACAGAAAATGGTATGTCCTGTCATGATAATGTGAGCTTTGACGGCAGAGTACATGACAATGATCGCATCACGTTTTTGGATTCCTACATCGGAGCCATGCAGAGGGCATATGATGAGGGAGCCGATATCCGGGGGTATTTCCTGTGGACATTTCTGGATAATTTTGAATGGTCCGAGGGATACAGGGAACGTTTTGGCATGATTTATGTGGATTTTATGACACAGCGGAGAATTGTAAAAGATTCTGCGTTTTGGTATCAGAATGTGATTGGGACAAATGGAGGCAATTTATCAACAAATCAGACCACGAAAGAAATTTTATTTTTAGATCCGGTATGTACACACAACATCTGGGGCGGTACGCGATTGAGAGAGGATTTTCATTATCCGGTCGAAGGTGATGATTTAGGGGAGTGCTGGGGAATTTCTGCACATCCAAATGGAGACGGAACTTTAAGAGACTGTGGATTCCGTGGAATGAAGTTGTCCGAATTGTGGAAAAAACATCCGGAAGTTTTCGGAAATGTGGACAGTGATCGTTTCCCACTCCTGATCAAAATTATTGATGCGAAAGATGACCTGAGCATTCAGGTACATCCTGACGACGATTATGCAAAAGTCCATGAAAATGGTTCACTTGGAAAAACAGAGTGCTGGTACATTCTCGACTGCAAGGAAAATGCGACGATCGTGATCGGACACAATGCAAGGACAAAAGAGGAATTAAGCCGGATGATCCATGAGGGAAAGTGGAGTGAATTTATCCGTGAGATCCCGATCAAAAAAGGCGATTTTCTTCAGATCGATCCGGGAACAGTTCATGCGATCAAAGGCGGAACACTCATTCTGGAAACACAGCAGAACAGTGATATTACCTACCGCGTTTATGATTATGGCCGTCTCTCCAATGGAAAGCCGAGAGAGTTACATATCGACAAGAGTATTGACGTGATCACTGTGCCTGCAAAATCGGTTGCAGACAGTGTGAAATCGGTGGCAGATCTTCCGGTCAATACGTTAAATGAACTGTATGTCTGCAAATACTTTCATATCTATAAAATAGAAGTTTCAGGTAAAATGACTTTTGAGCAGAATGCGCCTTTTATGAATATGACAGTTACGGAAGGCAATGGAATCGTCAACGGCCAGCCGCTGAAAAAAGGAGATCATTTCATTCTTCCAAATGGCTTCGGAACCGTGGAATTGCAGGGTGACATGCAGATCATTGCATCCACGATATAAAATCCATGCAAACAGTCTTGAAGAATCTTGAGGGGTTCTATATAATAAAAAAAGAGATAGATAATGCCAAATTTCCGAAATTAACCAACCGTGTGCAGTCCGAATCCAGATAACAGAAAAACATAATGAATTATGACAAAGAAACCATTTTTTAAAGGATGGTTTCTTTTTTTTAAGTTCATTTAAGGTTCGCCTGATAAGATATGCGCAAAGGAAAGGAGACACTTATGGCAGATCAGATGATATTTAAAAGGTGTGAGATCAAATATATGTTGGATATCACGCAGGCGGAACTGTTAAAAAATCAAATGAAACAATACATGACTGCAGACGAGCATGGAATGAGTACAATATGCAGTCTCTACTTTGATACACCGGACTATCTGCTGATCCAAAGATCAATGGAACACCCGGTTTATAAAGAAAAACTGAGATTGAGAAGTTACGGCACGGCAGACAAAGACACGACCGTTTTTGTGGAACTGAAGAAGAAGTATGAGTCCGTTGTATACAAAAGAAGAATTGCAATGACGGAGGACGAGGCAGAACGTTACCTGCTTTTTCATGAAAAAGTAAAAGACACACAGATCACCAGAGAAATCGATTACTGTCTGAAAAATTATAAAAAGCTGGCTCCGGCAGTGATGCTTTCCTATGAGAGAGAAGCTTTTTATGCGAAGGACGATCACGAGTTCCGGATCACGTTTGATCAGAACATTCTCTGGAGAAATTACGATCTTTCTCTCTGTAAAGGAATTTACGGAGAAGCAATTTTAGATAAAAATAAAGTGCTTATGGAAGTGAAAACGGCGGGCGCAATACCGCTCTGGATGGTTCATTTTCTGACAGAAAATCAGATTTACAAAACGTCATTTTCCAAATATGCGACCGCCTACCGCACGATTTATGCGAGAGAGCAGAGAAGAAGCTGTCCACCGGAAAATTTCTTTGTGTTTACCGGAGATGAGGTTGTGCAGCAGGCAATAAAATGTTAAAAAAGAAATGGAGAAATTAATATGTTAAACAATTTATTTACAGGAATTTTTGATACAGCAGGTGCGGCGGTGATTTCCGTGCCGGATTTTTTGCTCTGTATTGTGGTGTCACTGCTGATCGGGGCATTCATCACATGGGTTTACACTTATAAAAACCGCTATACGACAAGCTTTGCAGTGACACTCGCAATGCTTCCGGCAATCGTTTGCATTGTTATCATGATGGTAAACGGAAATGTAGGTGCCGGAGTGGCTGTGGCAGGAGCATTTTCGCTTGTACGTTTCCGTTCTGTGCCGGGAACTGCAAAAGAGATCGGAACCATTTTTCTTGCAATGGCGGCAGGACTGATCGCAGGGATGGGTTATCTTGGGTTTGCAGTACTGTTTTCGCTCATTATGGGAGCCGTGATGTTTGTGTTAAATGTGACCGGATTCGGTGTAAAAAAAGCAGAAGTAAGAGAGAAAACACTTCGTATCACAATCCCGGAGGATTTAAATTACGGAGCAGTATTTGATGATCTTTTTGAAAAATATTTATCATCCTGTGAAGTAGTCGCTGTGAAAACCTCCAATATGGGAAGTCTTTACAAACTTACCTATCATGTGACGTTAAAAGACAATGCGGAAGAGAAAACATTTCTCGATGAATTGAGATGCAGAAACGGAAATCTGGAAATCAGTATGATGAGACAGGAGGCAAATGTCAATGAGTTATAGAAGAAAAAAACTGCTGGCGTTGTTTTTTGCCATGGCATTATCCATGACGGCAGTGGCAGGCTGTACAGGAATAAAGAGCAGTACTGGCAATGTTGTTTCCTCGGAAACAGAAACAAATGCAGAAGAAACATCAGCACAGAGTGAAGCAGGAACTTTTTCAAGTGCAGATATGTTTACTGAGCGGGATCTGGCAGGAACCTATGAGGAGAGTGGGGCAGTTTATGTCACACTTTCCGATGATGGTATCGCGGGGGAAACGGATGGCGTTGTGATCGATGGACAGATGGTGACGATCACGGCAGAAGGGACTTATATTTTTTCCGGAACACTGTCGGAAGGACAGATTGTGGTGGATGCAGATAATGCGAAAGTGCAGATCGTATTTGATAATGTGGACATTACCTGTGCTTCAAGTGCAGCAGTGTATGTAAAAAGCGCAGAGAAAGTATTTGTAACGCTTGCAGAAGGATCGCAGAATACACTTCGCAATACGGATGAGTATGTTGCGATTGACGACAACAACATTGATGCCGTGATTTTTGCAAAATCAGACCTTACGTTAAACGGCACTGGAAGTCTGACGATCATATCAGCAGAAGGACATGGAATTGTATCCAAAGATGATCTGAAAATCATAGGCGGTACATACGATATCACAGCAGCAGGGCACGCATTATCGGGAAAAGACAGTGTGCGTATCGCAGATGGAACCTTTATTTTAACCGCAGAAAAAGATGGCATTCATGCGGAAAATGCAGATGATGAAGAAAAGGGCTATATTTATATTGCAGATGGTGATTTTACGATCACAAGTGATGGCGATGGCATGGACGCTTCCAATATCGTGCAGATCGAGGATGGAACACTTGACATCACAGCTGGGGGCGGCTCTGCAAACAGTCTGAAAACGCATGAGTCAGATGTGCCGGGTGGACCGGGTGGCGGAATGCCACAAAACGGCGAGAAACTGGACGGAGAAAGCATGCCACAGATGGGGGAAAAGCCGGACGGAGAAAATATGCCACAGGATACCACAACCGACGAGAGCGGCACCAGCACAAAAGGAATTAAGGCAGGTGGCGGCATGTACTTAAATGGAGGAACTTACCAGATTGATTCCGCAGATGATTCCATCCACAGCAACGCAAATATTACGATCGCAGATGGAACATACACGCTTGCGACAGGCGATGATGGTGTGCATGCAGATGATGCACTGATAGTAAATGGTGGTACGATCACCGTGACAGAGAGTTATGAAGGTCTGGAAGGCCTGGCGGTGACGATCAACGATGGAACGATTGATATCACTGCAAGTGATGACGGTATCAATACAGCAGGCGAGAAAATGGAATTAAACGGTGGATATATCCACATTCTGGCAGGCGGCGACGGCGTGGATTCCAACGGCGATCTGACGATCAACGGTGGTGAGATCTACATTGACGGTCCGTCTGACAACGGAAACAGTGCGATCGATTACGGTGACCGGTCGTCTGCGTATGTGAACGGCGGAATGCTTGTGGCAATCGGCAGCAGCGGCATGGCAGAGGGGATGAGTGACTCTTCCAAACAGGAGGTTCTTATGGTAAAATTAGGAGAACAAATGGAAGCCGGCGACGTTGAGCTGACAGACAATGAAGGAAATGTGATCGTAAGTTACACAGCATTAAAATCCTATGACTGTGTGATCATCAGCACCGCAGAGGTGGAGAGCGGAGCAACGTACACGCTCACAACATCGGGAACGACGACAGAAGTGACCGCAGAATAAAAACAGCTGAGGGCAGGAATCGGTATCACCGTGAAATAAACGAAAGGCATGGGATTTTGTATGAGGTTATTGCTTGCAGAAGATGAAGAGGATTTGAGCCGTGCGCTTGTCACGGTGTTAAAACATAACAATTATTCGGTAGACGCTGTGTACGATGGTGCAGAAGCCTTAGACTATCTGGAAAACGGCGACAATTATGACGGCGTGATCTTAGATATCATGATGCCCAAAATGGATGGTATCACCGTATTAAAAACAATCCGCAGACATGGAAATTCCGTTCCGGTTCTGCTGCTCACAGCAAGGGCAGAGATTGATGACCGTGTGGAGGGTTTAGACAGTGGCGCAGACGATTATCTGCCGAAACCATTTTCCATGAAAGAGCTTCTGGCGAGGATCCGGGCAATGACAAGGAGGCAGACGGACACGACCGATAATGTGCTGACATTTGGCGATATTGCACTGAACCGTTCTACTTATCAGCTCACAGGACCGGAGAATCCAGAAGGTATCCGTCTTGCTGGCAAGGAATACCAGATGCTTGAAATGCTCATGTCTAATCCAGGACAGGTCATTTCCCCGGATCTTTTTATGGATAAAATCTGGGGCTACGATTCAGAAGCGGAACAAAATGTCGTATGGGTATATATTTCCTATCTGAGAAAAAAATTAACCTCCATTGGAAGTCAGGTGAAGATCAGGGCGGCCAGAGGACTTGGATATTCATTGGAGAAAGACAATGCTTAATAAATTAAGAAGAAAATTTATTGCGATTGCAATGCTGTCGGTTTCTATCGTGCTGATCGCAATTGTCGGAACGATCAATATTGCAAACTACATCACTACCAATCAGGCGCTGGATGCAAGACTCTCCCTGATCGCTGACAACGGAGGTACTTTCCCGGATATGACACCCGGAGATTCTGGAAAAAAATTGGAACCTAAGACAGATCAGCCACCGGCAATGAATGACCTCCAAAAACACGGAATTTCGCAGGAAAGCCCGTTTGACACCCGGTATTTTACAGTGACGATCGCATCGGACGGTACGGTGGGGTCTGTGGATACCGGAAAAATTGCTTCCATTTCAGCCGGGACAGCGGAGGAATACGCAGCGGAGCTGTGGGAAAAAGGAAAGAAAAAAGGTTTTTTCTCTGATTATAAATATCTTGCAACGGACAGTGACGGCACGACGATGTATGTATTTTTAAACTGCCAGCGTGAAATCTCTACTATCAGAACATATGTTCTTGCCAGTGTGGGAACAGGAGCACTCGGACTTGTCATTGTGTTTGTCATGATCTACTTTTTCTCCGGAAAAGTGTTAAAACCGGTGTCAGAAAGCTATGAGAAACAGAAACGCTTTATCACGGACGCAAGCCATGAGATCAAAACGCCGCTCACGATCATCGATGCCAACACCGAAGTCATTGAGATGATGGAGGGGGAAAACGAGTGGACGCAGAGTACGAGAAAACAGATCGCAAGACTGACTTCCCTCACGGAAAAACTGGTGTTTCTCTCCCGCATGGATGAGGAAGGGACAAAGCTGGAAAAAGTGTCATTTTCACTTTCGGATGCAGTGCTTGATACCGCAGAGGGATTTCGCTCTGTCGCAAAAACAAAAGGAAAACAATTTGAGATCAATGTGGCAGAGCATGTGGAATATGTCGGCGATGAAAAAAATATCCGGCAGATGATCTCCCTGCTTTTGGACAATGCAATGAAATATTCCTCAGAGCAGGGCATCATCCGCATCGCACTAAAAACTTCCGGAAAAAACAAAATCATCACTGTGTGGAATACCACAGACCAGATCGAAAAAGGAAAGCTGGACATGCTTTTCGAACGTTTTTACCGTATGGACGCTTCCCACAATTCCAAGACCGGGGGCTTTGGAATCGGACTTTCCGTCGTGTATGCAATCGTGAAAGCACACAAGGGCAAAATCTCAGCCAAAAGCGAGGACGGAAAATCAATCTTATTTACCGTGGCATTGTAGCGTCTGGCTTCCCCCTCTCTCCCGGCTTTTGTCAAAGTGTAAAGCTATGGAATAGATAAAAGGGTTCCTTATAAAACTTTTGTGAGAATTGAGTGCTTTATCAGTGTTCACATTTTGACTTTAAGTTTATGTACATTCATCAATGGACAGTCCACGCAATGTGTCCGTCTGGGACACACTTCCTTTATCTGTATCTAGCGCAAGTAAATGCCGGAATCAGCATCCTTTATTGCAGGTCAAAAATCAAAGAAAGCCTGAGTGATTTTTGACCTGCTCATCTGCTGATTTTCCGGCATGTAACTTGCGCACGATACAGATAAGAAGGAAGTGTGGCCGCAGACGAACACATTGTGCGGACTGTCCATTTCTGAATGAATATAAACAATCAAAAAAGTCAAAATGTGAACACTGATAAAGCCGCAATTCGAGCAAGTTTTATAAGAAACCCTTTTATCTATTCCATAATGAAAACAAGTAAAAGCCGGGAGAGAAGGGGAAGCCAGACGCTACAATTCGTCAAATGAAATCTGATTTTTCGTCAGAAAGCGTTTGAGGAGGGTGTCCCACTCGTGCTCAAGAGTTTTGTCGGTCGAGAAGATCCGGTAGGAGATACCCGTGGTCACGGTCAGTTCTCCATTCTGGAAGCGGATATTTAAGAACACTGCGGAAATATCATTTTCCGTGAAAGAACTTCCGGTCTGGGAGAGGGTGCGTTTGAGATTTTCCGGCGATAACAGGAGGGAAAACTTGAAATAGGAAGGAGTTTTCTTTCCTTTGATCAGGTTGAAGCAGGAACTGCGCAAAAGACCATACGGAACAAAGGAAAGCCCGGTGAGATTCTGTTCTTCGAGTTCTTCTAAGGTGTAGAAGT